>ENA-OQVM01000694-OQVM01000694.1-marine-metagenome-genome-assembly--contig:-NODE-694-length-50278-cov-11.512440_pt1 | contig 50278 bp, 52 predicted proteins | sample MGYA00237776_ERZ505498 | MGnify/ENA primary metagenome ERZ505498 (study PRJEB26159, sample SAMN06265151) | marine metagenome | isolation source: Helgoland LTER site | place: Germany:Helgoland, sampling...
TATGCGATATAGTCATCATTGACGTAACCGCCAGCCTCAAGCCCAGGGACATGGGCTGTGACCAGCACCCGATTGCGAAGCGTGAAGGGGCCGATATCGATTGGCGAAAGTAGGTGTCGATATTTTTCGGTCATCGCGGCCCCTTGTTAATTGCAATCAGCATTGCGCTGTAGCTACATATTGTAAAGAAAAATCCAAAATCAATTACTTAGACGATAATAAACTGTTTTTTCTCCTTCGTTGGGAAACATAGGGGAGACAATTTATTGTGGTGCCATCACAGGAGAAGGGGGTTAAAAACTGCCGCCTAGCTTACGTGATAATCCTGCAATCACATTTTTTTAAAAAGGGACAAAGGCTTAAAGCTAAAATTTAGAAAAACTGGAAATACATTTGTAAGAGCATCGCAGAAGATCCAATGGAGGCACCTGTTAATAGCATCTGTAAATTATAAAATAAAAGCAACGTATTTGGTTTTACTAATAGTGGTGCAACTATCCAATAGCTGCTGGCTAAACAAACTAAAGGCAGCCACCATTCGAATAGAAAGAATGATATGATAAAACTGATTAAGCTTAAGATTGTACCAAAAAACTCTAACAGAACACGAACAATAGATTTTTTATGTGCAGCTGAGTTAAACGTTTTTCCTCGAACGGACAGTAATGTTAGCCGTCCAATTATCCCGGCGATTAATATAACTAAGATCAGATAAATCAAAGTGCTATTTCCTGTTCATAATAAATAATCAAGAGTGGCCTTTTCTTTAAAATGGAATGTCATCACCATCCAAAGAATTATCTGCAATCGATGGTGTATTGCGGTCTTCATTACCAAATGACTGCGAGCTGCCAGCATCGCTACCCTGCCGTGATACCTTCCACGCTTTTACGTCCGTGTACCAACGCCCATTATATTCGCGGCTTTCTACATCTATTGAGACCTCAAGACTTTCTCCCTGCTGGATTTTGAATTCATCAATTTTATCTCCCCAAACCATAAAGCAAATCTTCTTGGGGTATTGGGCTTCAGTTTCCAAAATAAACTCTTGTTTGCGCCACTCACCATTAGCTGACTGCCCAGACTTTTCTGGCAAGAGCTCAATAATTTTTCCTAAAATTTCCAAAGTTTCTACCTTTCCTGAAAACTTGTCTTCATAAACGCTGCCGCTTCTTAGATCCTATCGTAGCAAACTATGTAATCCAAATAAAAGCCTTGTTGGGTGAGAGTGAACCTTGTGGGTTGGTTAGGGGTTGTTGTGGTGTGTATGTTAGAAATTATAGACTAGGTGACTTAGTTTGTTACTTTTCTGTTACGCGTTTGTTCTCGATAAAAAGTGTAAACGCCCGTAATGACTATAATCACGGTTCCTACTAAAGTCAGTTGATCAGGCCAATCGTCAAATATCAAAATGCCCACCCCGATTGCTCCAATCATAGAAGTATACCGAAAAGTAGAAACGAAGCTGATCTCGCCTGTTTGCATAGCCATAACACTTAGAAAGGTACCACTCAAAACTGCTACGCTTGCACCAAGAACGAGTAGCCATGAAGATGCAATGACGGGATGCCACTCTGTACCGATCATCATAATTCCAGAAAATACACCAATCCCAATCACCGTCGCTAGCGCCACGGTGATCGTTGGCACTTTACTTTTTAATTTACGAGTAAAAATTTCTCTGACAGTAATGAAAATAAGTGCTGCGACAGCTGAAAGTGAATAAATATTGAAACCGTCAACACCGGGCCGAACAATTATCAGAACACCAATAAAGCCAATTAGTATGGCAATCCAGCGTCGCCATCCAACTGGTTCTGAAAGAAAAAGTGCAGCAGCCATAGTTATAGCAAGCGGTAAGGCCTGTAGAATTGCGGTAACATTTGCTAAAGGCATATGCTTGAGAGCTGTCAGAAAAGCGATTGTTGCACATACCTCGGCACCAACCCGAAACAACAGAAGTAGCTTGTTATAACTTGATAGATTGCGCACTGCAATTTTTGCAAACCACGCCATGATCAAGACAGGTGGAACAGTAATCATACTGCGTAGAAACAGAGCCTGAAACAGAGAGATCTCAGAAAATAGAAGTTTCATAAAAGCATCATTGATAACATATGAAAACATACATCCAGTCATAAAGGCGGCGCCTATTATATTGTTGTTGAGGCGCATCAATAATTCCAAATCACTTTTATTTATTTAGGCAGTAATTCCCCAAGTATCGTTGCTTATTCGTTAAGTGCAACACTACAAATATAACATCATTTAATTACCTATACTTTTACATTCAAACATAAACAAACTTTGGGGCTCTTGCTTTAAAGTAAAAGTTCATTCAGCTTAACTTTCACTATGATATGGAAGAAAAAAAATGAATAAAATTATTCAAGTTGTGATTTATAAAAGTATTTCTGATGAAGTAAAACTCGCCCAGTATGCCAAACTTGCGCTGCCAGCTATTAAAGCGGCGGGAGGAAAGTTTTTAGCCAGAGGTATGCCTATTGCGGTAAGAGAAGCAGGTGAAGCAACCCGGACAGTTGTAATTGAATGGGATAGTTTAGATGCTGCAGACAAGGGCTATGATAGCGATGCATATCAACAGGCGATAATGGCGTTAGATGGTGGTGCAGTTCGGGAGTTTCGCTACATAGAAGCAATGTAGGGTTTAATGCATCTAAAAGAAGACTTCTTTGCTTGGACTCTTTGAGTTGGTAGAGTGCGACACCTGATATGAGGGGCGACCACATTTGGAATATCTTAAATTTAGTAAAATTTTAAAAAGATTGACCAGTAGGGTCCTTTTGAAGCACTATCAAAATTAAATCATACTGGGAGGAAGAGTTTTATGTCAGTAAGGTATTCCCAATATCTAAACGCAGCAGCTGTAAGACATCGTTCTATAAGCTATAATTCTCTGGCCCCAATTGTCGGTGGAAAAGGTCAGAAACCGAGCCGTATCAAAATGAACTTTAGCCAAGTGGTTGAGATTTTGGGGCCTTACTGCGGTTTGAGGGTATTTGATCAACTTAAAGCCGTTGCTCCGCTAGCAGCCTATCTTATGCTTTTTCAACTATTAGTTTTACGTCATCCAGTCGATTCAGCACTTACTCTATGTTTTGGGTTAATTGCTGTCGTGATCGGCCTCGCGGTATTCATGGAAGGTCTAAGCACTGGATTGATGCCGTTTGGTAACATAATTGGTGACAACTTACCGAAAAAAGCATCAATGGGTGTGGTGCTTCTTATTATTGGAATTTTAGGGGTTGGTGTTACTTTCGCAGAGCCTGCAATTGGAGCTCTCCAAGCTTTTGGATCATCCGTGGACGTAATGAAAGCTCCATACCTTTATGAGATTTTAAACAATTGGGCTATGCCTCTGGTTCTGATGGTCGGCGCAGGAGTTGGATTTGCTGCGATACTTGGAACTGTAAGGTTTGTCAGAGGTTGGTCGCTCAAGCCAATGATTTACCTTGCCCTTTTCCCCGTTTTTCTTTTGACAGGTTATGCATGGCTTGACCCGAACCTCAGAAGTGTATTGGGACTTGCATGGGATTGCGGAGCAGTTACCACTGGCCCTGTGACAGTGCCGCTGGTACTGTCACTTGGTATTGGTATAGCCAACGCTGCTGGAAAAGGTGGGTCTTCGCTGTCCGGCTTTGGTGTTGTAACAATGGCCTCTCTTTTTCCTATTTTAGCAGTTTTAATTTTAGCGATTTTTGTTTCGTTCTCCATCACACCGGAAGAAATTATTGCTGCTGCAAACACAGCGAGTAGTGTTGTTGTAGCACAGCCGTCTGTTTGGGACAAAACTCCCCTTGTTGAAGTCATTCTAGGTGTGAGAGCAATTCTGCCGCTTGTTTTGTTTCTTATGTTCGTTCTTTTTGTTGTTCTTAAGTCAACTTTACCAAATAAAATGGTTACTGTTTATGGATTAACTCTATCAATTCTGGGCATGTGTATTTTTAATATTGGGTTAACTTACGGTTTAGGAGCTATTGGTTCGCAGACTGGTGGAGTTTTGCCTGCTGCGTTTATGGTTATTCCCGTAAGTGAAAGTTCTCCTATTTTTAACATAGTCACTGGATTATCTATCGTTATTGGTTTTGCTTTCATACTTGGCTTTGGTGCTACACTTGCGGAGCCCGCCTTAAATGCCTTGGGACAGACCGTTCAGGAGTTAACAAACGGGGCTTTCAAAAAATCAATGCTGATGTACAGCGTCGCTGGCGGTGTCGCAGTTGGAATTGCACTTGGGGTTAGTAAAGTCGTTCTTGGGTTTGATTTAATGAAAATTCTAATGCCTTTATACCTATTAGGAATTGTCCTCACAGTTTTTTCGACTGAAGAGTTTGTAAATGTTGCATGGGACAGCGCAGGCGTAACGACTGGACCAGTTACCGTTCCTTTGGTTCTTGCCATGGGCCTTGGGTTGGGCAATGCCGTGTCAGCGATAGATGGATTTGGCATACTCTCTCTTGCAAGTATATGCCCCATTGTAGCAGTGCTCTCGATGGGTCTTGTTATAAGATTTATGAATGAAAAAACTAAAAAACCGATCACAGTATAGGAAAATTAATCATGAAAGAACGAACTATTACATATCTGACTGATGCCAATCTTATCACTTGTGTGATCCAAAAAGACCTTGCCGAGCCCGTTCTTGAAGCTGCAAAAAATGCAGGAGCTCAGGGCGCAACAATAAGTTATGCTCAGGGTACTGGGGTGCGGGAAAGAATGGGTCTCTTAGGAGTGGCTATTGACGAACAAAAGGAAGTAATCAGAATAATTGTATCTCACGAACAGTCTGAATTGGTGTTTGAAACGATGTACTTAGCTGGAAATTTAGATAAGCCTGGGAAAGGTATTATGTTCATGAGTGCTCTTGAACGGGTGGCGACTTACATTCCGGACGACGTTTTTGAGAAGCTGGGTTAAGGTTATGGCTGAATATCTTCAAATCGGTGCTTTAATTGAAAAAGACAATGGCTTGACCGCCTATGACGATATTTCAAATTCAAATGGTGTTATCTACGCGATTTTGGAAACCGGTAGGTCAAACGATTTATTTTCTGAAAAACAATTTGGTGAGTTCGGTGAAGCGGCGATCCTTACATTGGTTATTGAAGCGAAGCAAAAAAACCAAATTCTCGAAGATCTTGCTAAAAATCTGGGACTTAATGAAAAGGATCAAGGGCTTGTTTTTGAAGAAACTGCCCTTTTGAAATGCAGCTAGAGGGGCCCTTGTTCCATATAGTTTTAGTTCTAGAAATAGCGGTTTCGTCATTTTAAAGAGTAATCCTCAGATATCTAAGGCTTCGCTAAGGTACCAGTTCCAATAAGATTTCATAAAACTCCATACAATTAGAGCACTACTTAAATAAATGTTACTTAATAGTTTGCTCAATTGATCGTTTGCCGCCAGCCCAGATTGGTAGGTTTTCTTTGTCATTTAGCCACGCGCTCTCTGCGTCAGTGTTCTCTCGTCCAAAATTAGCATTTCTTTGTGGGTAACGTCCAAACTTTTCCAGTACCTCACGGTGCTGCTGTACCGCCAGCTTGTTGCGGCCCTTGAATAAACCAAATTCAGGGTACGCCTCGATGGCCATGTCTATCACCTCACAGGCGCGCTCCAAGTCGTTCACGTCCTCAGAGTGCGCCAAAGCCCAAGGCAGCAGATAGAGTATTGCCGCGGGTAATTCTAATGTGGCTGAGATTGCATCTGCACTCATGAGTTCGCGGACCAGCTCCCGACCAATTGGATCAAACGAAAAAGCTTCTGGCGTACCGCGAAAACAGGACCTCGAAAGCTGGTCTGCCAGTAAGGCTTTCGCTACCTTACCTTCAAGGGTATCCCACTCGCCACCAATTAAAGTTGGTGGGTCGGCCTTTAGTTCGCGAACCACCTCAGCAAAGGGTTGGCAAAGATCATCTAATGCGGTGCCGCTTGCAAACCAAATGCTGAGCAGGGGCGCCACCTTCTGTTCGGTGCTCAAAAGCTCTCGAGTTTTAGGATCAGAGGTATCGCAGGCGCACATGTAATTTAAAACACTGCGGGGTGCACGTGGGTGTGCTAGGGCTTCAAGCACCACGGGTAGCGTATGCATGGCTTCTAGGGACAGCTGCTGAGAGGACATTATCAAGCACCTTTCTGTAATTCTTTTCACTTACGTTGATACACTTGGTGTATCATTGAGAACAGTTTTAAATCCTAAGTCACTGAGATGTGTAAGGACGATACTTCACGGAACCTTAACCTTTGCGCAATGACTGCGGAACTGGTTAAGGCAAGTTTTGGGAATCGGTGAAATAATCTCTGAAACGCGATTTGCGCCTCGACGCGGGCCAAAGCATTGCCAGCACAAATATGGACGCCCAACCCGAAAGACAAATGTCGGTTTGGGCGACGTGTGATATCAAAAAGGTCTGGTTCTTGGAACTGACCTGGGTCACGATTGGCGGCATTAATCATCATATGCACAGTTGTATCTGCTGGTATCACAATCCCTGATAATATCTGATCTGAGGTTGCCCTGCGGTTATTGATCTGGATTGGCGCTTGATAGCGAAGTACCTCTTCTACCATCGGCTCAATGAGATCTGGATCTTTGGAAAGAAGACTTATTTGATTTGGGTTGCGAAGCATCTCATGAATGCCATGTGAAATCATATTTGTTGATGTTTCGTGCCCTGCGTTGAGCATGAAAATGCATTGATGCAGCAATTCAATCTCCGTAAGGCGTGCACCATCGGCTTCAGCATCTGCCAAAACTGTTAAAACCTCAGTGTCCCTCGCGCCTTCAGGGTGGGCCCGACGATGGGTAATAAGGTCGCGCAAATATTGCTTAAAATCTGTAACCGCCTGGTTCCCATCATCAAACTGTATTTGGGTTAATGTTGGCTCTAACGCTGTAAGAATTGCGTTTGCCCACCCCCGGATCAATTCACGATCTTGACGTGGAACGCCCAAAAGATCACAAACCACCTCAATTGGAAGGCGGAAAGAAAACTCTTCCACTACTTCCATCTGACCCTGATCTTCCAGGCGATCTAGGTACTCATCCACCAAGTTAGTTATGCGTGGCACAAAGGCAGCCAATGCCTTGCGGGTGAAAGCAGATTGAAACAATTGACGAATACGCGTGTGATCTGGTGGATCAATGAACACGACGCTGCTTGTGTGATGCTCGAAAAGGGGAGTATCCCCAAACTTTGGTCTGAATGCAGCCTTTTTGTCAGATGACCAAATCAGTGGGTCCCGATATGTTTGGACGATGTCGTTATAAGCCGTCAGAACAAATGTCCCATCAGGGTTTTTGTGGACAGGTGATTTCTCGCGCAGCTCTGCTAGGACACCATAAGGATCCTCAAGATAATTCGCAGGTATATTTTGCAAATCAAAAACAGCAACCATGGCATCCCTTTTTTCTCCAGAATCATCTTTGCATTGGAGTGTAGCTAACGGAGAATAATTAATGAATAACATCTTAAAATTTAAGGCTGTGTTGATATTAGCTGGTAGGTATAAAATTATCACTTATGGCTCTACCAAGGGTCTCCTTCGCCAATCCTTTGAAAACCGCTAGCTTTGTGGGTGTTTGGCCAGTTATGTGTAAATGGAAAAAGAAAAGTGCAAAAACAAAGCCAAGATACTATGATTAATGCTACGTCAGAATATCAAGACAGTTTACCCGTTTCGTCTGATATGATTATGGAGCAACTGAAAACATGGGATATCTCATATCGGTGCTTTGATCACGTTGCTCTGATGACAGTAGAAGACTCAAAAAAGGTTCAATCTCTTTTCCTGTCATCTGAGCAAGGGGGTGGGCATATAAAAAACCTTTATCTGCGTGACCACAAAAAACAAAACATTCTCTTGGTTGCTGAGCAAGACAGGAAAATTGATCTCAAATCCCTATCTACTCTTTTGGGAACTGGCCGCTTATCTTTTGGTTCTGCCGATAGGCTATTGGAAAACCTGGGTGTTCGTCCTGGTGCTGTAACACCCCTGGCGATGATCACTGGTGTTAACCAAGGCGTTCAGCTTTTTATCGACAGTGATTTAAAAAAATGTCTAAAGCTATATGTCCACCCTTTGGTGAATGACCGCACGCTTGAGATGGAATTGGATGGGTTAGGAATATTTTTTAAAATGGTTGGGGTAGCCCCAATCTGGGTGGACTTATGATCATGAAGATCTGTGGTCTAATATATTCTGTCCCGGCAAAAAGATTGCTGTTTCGTGTCTTTACGGCATTCTAGATGCTTGCTTAAGATTTTCGTCGATACTTGTCGACGGAACCTTCTTGTCCATAAATAAGTTAATCTGTGGCTTTATCAAAGCGAGCTGGTCTACAGTGCCCGCCCTTATCGATACCACATTAGGTTTGGCACTATTACTACCGAATAGTAAGGACCCACAGTTGGGGCAAAATCTTTTTGTCATAGTGCTGCCGCTGTCAGAAATATGAGAGTAGGAGGAAACCTTGCCACTAATCTCAACTTTGGTTTCTGGAACAAAAAGGTTTGTGCCAAATACTGAGCCGGTGGCACGGCGACAATCTTCACAATGGCAGTTGAATATGGCTTTGGGTTCAGAGTGGCACTGATAGCTAACATTACCACACAGACACTTACCTGAAAAAACAGACATCTTAGCCTCCAAGGTTATCTTTCATACAAAACTTATGATGGACGTTACACTATAATAAAGTTCTCTCAAGTAAGGAGAGAATTCTAGAAAATTTTCTATGCTAATGCGGACTTATGGCTAGGCCTTTTTCCGTATCCACACAATCTTTAGAGTGGGTCAGTACTAGAATATGAGCTTCTTTAACTCTAATTTTCTATCTATTCTCACAGTGGCAAACTATTCTCACAGTGGCAAATTGTTTTTCTACTTTTACCCCAAAATTCCTGGTAAATTCAGTCCTTTTTCACGAGCGCAATCTATAGCGTCTTCATACCCCGCATCTGCGTGGCGCATTACGCCAGTTGCGGGGTCGTTCCACAGGACATTGGCAATACGGCGGTCCGCATCCTCAGTGCCGTCACAACAAATTACCATCCCAGAGTGTTGAGAAAAGCCCATACCAACCCCACCCCCATGGTGTAATGACACCCAAGTGGCGCCACCCGCAACATTAAGCATTGCGTTCAGTAGTGGCCAGTCAGACACGGCGTCAGAGCCGTCTTTCATCGCCTCTGTTTCTCGATTAGGCGACGCGACAGATCCAGAGTCTAGGTGATCGCGGCCAATCACAACAGGTGCTGATAATTCACCCGTGCGAACCATCTCATTGAAGGCCAAGCCCAACTTGTCCCGAAAGCCCAGACCAACCCAGCAAATGCGTGCTGGAAGGCCTTGGAAGGCGATCCGCTCGCGGGCCATGTCTAACCAGTTGTGCAAGTGCGGGTCGTCAATCAACTCTTTGACTTTGGCATCTGTCTTATAAATATCTTCTGGGTCGCCTGATAGAGCGCACCAACGGAAAGGGCCAATCCCACGACAAAATAATGGGCGGATATATGCAGGTACAAAGCCGGGAAAGGCGAAGGCATTTTCAAGACCTTCCTCTTGGGCGACCTGTCTAATATTATTGCCGTAATCAAGTGTTGGAACACCAGCATTCCAGAAATCTACCATAGCTGAAACTTGAACCTTCATGGACGCGCGAGCCGCCTTTTCGACCGCCTTAGGATCACTGTCCTGCTTGGAACGCCACTCAGCGACAGTCCAGCCCTGTGGTAAGTATCCGTGAATTGGGTCGTGCGCAGAGGTTTGATCAGTAACCATATCAGGTCTAACGCCACGCTTCATGAGTTCGGGGAATATGTCGGCAGCATTTCCAATTAATGCAACAGACTTTGCCTCCCCTGCAGCAGTCCAGCGATCGATCATGGCTAGCGCGTCATCTAGGTCATCAGTTTTCTCATCGACGTAGCGAGTTCGAAGACGAAAATCTGCGCGCGTTTCGTCACATTCAACTGCTAGACAGCAGGCACCCGCCATTACAGCTGCGAGTGGTTGCGCGCCACCCATTCCGCCTAATCCGCCAGTCAAAATCCAACGACCGGTGAGGTTGCCATCATAGTGCTGACGACCAGCTTCCATAAAGGTTTCATAGGTCCCTTGAACGATGCCCTGGGTCCCGATGTAGATCCATGAACCGGCGGTCATCTGACCGTACATAGCCAGGCCCTTTTTATCGAGCTCGTTAAAGTGATCCCAAGTTGCCCAGTGTGGAACTAGGTTAGAGTTAGCGATTAAGACCCGGGGGGCATCTTTGTGCGTATTGAATACCCCGACTGGTTTTCCAGATTGGACAAGCAGAGTTTGCGTTTCCTCCAGTTCTTTGAGCGCAGCAACAATAGCGTCAAAATCTTCCCAAGTACGGGCAGCGCGGCCAATGCCTCCATAAACTACTAATTCATGTGGGTTCTCAGCGACATCTGGGTGTAGATTATTCATCAGCATTCGCATTGGCGCTTCTGTAAGCCAACTTTTAGCTGTTATTTCAGTACCCGTTGGAGGAAAAATATCGCGAATGTTGTGGCGTGAATTAGTCATCGGGGGTCTCCTAAAGACAGTGTTAAATCAGCTAAAGTGCTTAGAATAAATAAAAGATATAGGCGCACTGGTCCCACTGCTTGGTAGAGCCGAGCTAAAAGGGTTAATGCCATGTGAGATTGCTATGGGCGTCACTCGACATGGCCTTTAACGAAGCTCGGTAAAGTGACTGAAGCAGTTAGCTTGCCTGATGATACCAATTGAGCGGCGGCCTCGATCGATGGTGCCATGTAACGATCTTTTTCAATTGGAGGGACTTTCGCACGTAGTGTGGTCATTGCGTCAGCCAAAGTTGGGCTAGTTTTTAGTGGTGCGCGAAACTCAATACCTTGAGCGCCACACATTGCCTCAATCCCGATTATGACACTTAGGTTAGTATTCATTCTCAGCAAACGCCGTGCGGCATGCGCCGCCATACTTACATGATCTTCTTGATTGGCAGATGTTGGCGTACTGTCTGTCGTGCAAGGATTGGCAAGGTGTTTGTTCTCACTCATCAATGCAGCAGTCGTGACTTCTGCAATCATCAATCCTGAATTCAAGCCTGGCTCTGGTGTCAGAAAGGGAGGCAGGTCAAATGACAAAGTTGGATCCACCATTAACGCAACTCGTCGCTGGGAGATTGCACCAATTTCAGAGACTGCAACAGCAATCTGGTCAGCAGCGAACCCAACAGGTTCTGCGTGGAAGTTGCCCCCGGATACGATCAACCCTTCGTCAACCAGAACCAAGGGATTGTCAGTAACGGCATTTGCCTCAATTTCCAGTGTGCGTCCGGCAAAGTGTAGTAGGTCCATTGCTGCACCCGTCACCTGCGGTTGGCAGCGGATGCAATATGGGTCTTGTACACGCGTGTCGCCGTCGCGGTGGCTCTCACGAATTTCAGATCCTTCCATCAAGGCGCGTTGCGCGCGGGCAACAGCGATCTGTCCTGGATGACCCCGCAAGGTATGGATCGCGTCTTGTAGTGGGGCAGTGGAACCCATGATTGCGTCGGTAGATAAGGCACAGGTAAGCACAGCTGCTGAGGCATTGCGCCATGCACCCCACAGGCCAACAAGTGCACATGCTGTTGAAAACTGTGTACCATTGATAAGTGCAAGACCTTCTTTTGCCCCAAGCGTGATTGGCCTCAAGCCAGCCTTTGTCAAGGCATCAGCAGTGGGCATCCGAGTACCTTCATATATGGTTTCGCCTTCGCCAATCATAGCAGCGGCCATATGTGCAAGTGGAGCAAGATCACCTGACGCTCCCACCGAACCTTGGCTTGGGATCACTGGAGTGACACCATTTTTTAGCATCGCTTCGATCATTGTGACAGTTGCCATTGCAACTCCAGATGCACCGCGGCCAAGCGACAGAAGTTTAAGAGCCATCATCAGGCGGGTAGTCGCATCGTCCAATGCCTCGCCTACTCCGCAGCAATGTGACAAAATCAGATTGCGCTGCAACGTGCTAACATCTTCTGCTGCAATTTTGATGCTGGCGAGTTTACCAAAGCCTGTGTTGATACCGTAAGTTGCCACTTCACTAGTTGCCGCTTTAGCCACCATGTTAGCGGCTGCCAAAATTCCAGCGTGTGAGGAGGTATGCAAGGCGGCGGCTTTGTTGCCTGACCAGATATCTTCCAGTTGCGCCAAAGTGGCTAAGCCAGGGGTGAGAGTAACTGTCATAAGGTTCCCTTGAAAATACGAGAGTGAAGTGGGTTGAACCCAATGCGATAAGAGAGTTCTGCAGGATGTTCTACGTCCCACACACAAAGGTCTGCTGGGGCAGTGGCGGTGATCCTGCCTCTGTTTAGTTCGCCCAAAGCTTTGGCAGCGTGAGCAGTCATCCCCAAGAGAGCCTCAAGTGGAGTCATTCGGAACAGTGTACAGGCCATATTCATCGTAAGTAAAGCTGAGGTCAGTGGTGATGAGCCAGGGTTGCAATCGGTAGCTAATGCCATGGGAACGCCGTGATTGCGGAAGGCTTGGATTGGTGGGGCTTGGGTCTCACGCAAGGTGTAATATGCCCCTGGCAAAACGACTGCGACTGTGCTTGCTGCGGCTAGGGCCTTAGCGTCCGCGTCTGTCGCGTATTCTACGTGATCGGCACTAAGTGCTCCATATTGTGCGGCTAACTGTGTCCCGCCGATATTAGATAATTGTTCGGCATGAAGCTTCACGGGCAAGCCAAGTTCTTTTGCAACTGTGAAAATACGCGCAATCTGCTTGGTATCAAAAGCGATGCCCTCGCAGAACCCGTCAACTGCATCAATTAGACCTTCAGTGTGGGCTACACGCAAAGTTGGAATGCAAACATCTTCGATGTATGCATCCGCGCGACCTGCATATTCAGCAGGCACGGCATGTGCACCAAGAAAGCTAGTCTTGACTTCAATGGGGCGGACTTTTGCAATTCGGCGTGCAACGCGTAGCATTTTGAGCTCAGTCTCGCGATCAAGCCCATAACCTGATTTAACTTCGATGAAGGTGACACCCTCGGCGATCATTGCGTCAATGCGAATTAATGCATCAGTGAGAAGTTCATCTTCGGATGCGGCACGGGTTGCAGTTACCGTCGAAACAATTCCACCACCGGCTTGGGCAACCTCCTGATAGCTTGCGCCGTTGAGGCGCAGTTCAAATTCAACAGCTCGGTTGCCACCAAAGACAACGTGAGTGTGGCAATCTATAAGTGCAGGAGTAACAAGCCGTCCGCCAAGGTTGCGTATTTCTTGGTCTCTATAGGTATCTGGCAGCTCTATGGCCCCACCGACCCATGCGATATGAGCACCATCGAGCACAATTACTCCATCGTCGATGATACCAAATTCATCATTATTTTGTAGGGTGGCTAGCTTGGCGTTGGTTAAAAGCATCGGGGAAGACTCACTTGCAATTACGTGTTCTTAATAGTATTATGTCCATACATAAAAAACTGTCAAGTGAGATCATTATGAACACTGTTTGGGCTGAAACCGCCTTGCTTCCAACTGGCTGGGCATCGGGAGTTCGGGTTGATATCGATGCCAGTGGACAGATCATTGATGTTCAAAAAAATGTACCAGCAGTTGGCGAACAAACACCTTTTTTGTTGCCATCGCCTGTAAATGCTCACAGCCATGCGTTCCAACGGGCCATGGCGGGACTTACAGAGCGCCGTGGCCCTAACCCTAACGATAGCTTCTGGACATGGCGACAGCTGATGTACCGCTTCTTAGATCAACTAACGCCGGAACATGTCGAGGCCATCACCGCTTTTGTACAGATGGAAATGTTAGAAGCGGGCTACGCTGCTAACATCGAATTCCACTACTTGCACCACCAACCTGGCGGTGTACCTTATGATAATCTTGCTGAGACCTCAGAACGAATTGCAGCAGCAACTGATCAAACTGGGATTGGCCTATGTCTACTACCAGTACACTATGAGTTTGGTGGGTGTGATGGGCGTGCACTCACTGCCGGGCAGATTAGGTTTGGCAATGACTTGAATAGATTTAAAGAGTTGCACGGCGGTGCAGTCTCAACGCTGTCGTCATTGCCTAAAGATACAGGGTTTGGCGTCGCACCACATTCCCTTCGCGCGGTAAGTGTCGAAAACCTTCAATCCTACAATGCACTATTCCCAACTGGCCCAATTCACATGCATTTAGCAGAGCAGCTCCCAGAGGTTGACGAAGTGCAAAAACAGTGGGGCGCGCGCCCTGTCGAATGGGCCCTAGATAATATGGAGTTAGATGCACGCTGGTGCCTAATCCACTGCACTCAGATGACTGCGCAAGAAACAGTAAACTTGGCACAATCGGGGGCGGTTGCAGGACTTTGTCCCATCACCGAAAGTAGCCTTGGTGACGGGACTTTTGACGCTATACGGTGGACAAACTCTGGTGGTGCAATTGCCGTGGGCTCGGACAGCAATGTCCGCATTGCGCTTAGTGAGGAGCTGCGTACTCTCGATTATTCACAACGGTTACGTGACGGTACGCGGGCGAGCTTAGCGTCAGTTGAACATTCAACAGGGCGGCGCATGTTTGAGGGTATTTTAAGCGGGGGTGCTCAGGCTTCTCAACGCAAAACTGGGCGGCTTGAGGTTGGTTATTGGGCCGATATGCTGACGTTAGACACTTCTTCAGAGCACCTATGGGGGCGGAAAAACGATACTGTTCTGGACGCTTGGATCTTTGCGGGAGACGACCGTTTGGTAACAAATGTGTGGTCTGCGGGACGGCACATGGTAAAGGATGGGGAGCACATCGCACGAGCAAACATTGTTGCAGCTTACCTAAAAACAATTGACGCTTTGAAAGATGACTTATGAACAACCCTTCATTTAGGAATTGGCAAAGTGTACAGGAAGAGGTCTTGCGACGTATCCATGCGCGAGTGTGGAAGCCGGGCGACTTAATCCCAAACGAAGTTGATTTGGCTTTAGAATTTGGTTGCGCCAGGACGACTGTAAACCGGGCGCTGCGATCTCTTGCAGAAAGTGGGTTACTGGATCGACGTCGTAAGGCTGGCACCCGCGTCGCTGCTCAACCTGTTGCTAAAGCCACACTAGATATCACGGTAATCCGCATGGAGGTCGAAGGTCGTGGCCAGAAGTATGGATATCAACGGATCGAGCGACGTGAAGCGGTGCCGCCATTAGCTATCAGTGGATCTATGAAAACGCATGCGACACGTTCCCTTTTGCATGTTCGTGCTTTGCATATGGCTGACGACACACCATACGCGTTCGAGGACCGTTGGATTAACCCCGAAGTGGTACGAGATGGATTAGCTGAAAGCTATGAGACAGTCAGCGCAAACGAATGGCTATTGAAACACGCGCCTTACACCCACGGCGAAATCGCGTTTTCAGCAATATCAGCAACATCTGAAGAAGCAAAAGTTCTATGTTGCCATCAAAATAGTGCATTGTTTGCAATCGACCGCCTTACTTGGGACGGCGCCTCGGCTGTGACGAAAGTTCGACTTCTTTTTGGCCCTGGTCACCAACTGCGTACTAATCTGTGAAGCTAATTTTAGTAAAATATCTAATATTTAAGAGCTAGTAATTAATGCAGAATATCTAATTCTAATAGCGAAGATATTCTGCATCATTAGGGTAAATTAAGTTCCACATTGGATCTCAATTCAAAACTTATCCTGAGAAGGTTTCGTCGCTCATCATTGTTAAAACGTTAGATTCTAAAATTGCTCCAGCAGCTGCACGCTTTGCCTTCAAAGAAGTTTTTTGATTTCATCTATCACTATTTTACCAATTGCATTACGCGGTAGGGCATCCACAAATATCAGGTCTTTAGGCTGTTTAAATCTTGCAACCTCGCCATTAAATACATCAAGAATATGCGCCGCTTCGACATCACTTGAGACACGGACCGCTACCACCACTGGTACTTGACCCCAACGCTCATCATCACGTCCAATAATTGCAAACTCAATTAGATCTGGATGCCCGGCCAGTACGCGTTCCAGTTCCGCTGGATAGATGTTTTCGCCACCTGAGATGATCACATGCTTTAGCCGGTCAGCAAACCAAAATAATCCCTTTGCATCACGGCGTGCTAAGTCACCGGTATGAAACCAGCCTTCGGTAATAGCTTGGCAACTGGCGGCTTCATTGTTCCAATAGTGGGTAAGGATATTGTCACCTTTGACCCAGATTTCTCCCACATGGCCCTCTGGTACATCATGACCGTCTGGTCCAACTAGTCGAACGTCACAGTCGCAACCCACTCGCCCAATGGAACCAACGCTATTAAAGGCAAAATTAGCGCGTTGATAAATTGCTGTTGGGGACGTTTCAGTGGCGCCATAAATCTGTATGAGTGGGATTCCACGCGTATGTACAGCTTTAATAATTGTTACTGGCACATCTGTAGACCCAATCGCCACCATCCGCATTGACCTCAGGTTGGTCGTTGCCCACTTAGGATGGATCAGTAGCGCTCCCAAAATGGTTGGTACCGTAGTGATCTGGGTGATGGCGCTATTGTAAATTGTTGCCAAGACATTCTCGGGGTTAAAAGTACTATGTATGACTACACTGGCGCCTAAAATCAGGGCAGGTAGTGGTTGGATATTTAATCCACCCACATGAAAAAGTGGCAGGACATTCAGAACAATATCGTCAGAATTCATGTCAAAAGCATCGTGGCTCATGACGGCATTGCTTCGTAACGCGCGCTGAGAGAGGACCGCACCCTTTGGTCTGCCAGTCGTTCCCGACGTATAGACAATCAAAATATCTTCGTTGGTATCAGGTGCATCCTGACCTTCATTATCTTCCAGAGGCCGCAAGCCCTCCCGGGCAATCCTGATCTCATCCACAGTCATTAGTGCAAGACCTGAAATATTGTTGGCAATCGCGCGCGCCGTATTTTCGAAATCACTGCTGAAAAATACCCATTTAGGTTGGCAGTCCTGTATCTGATAGGTGATTTCAGCTGGCGTTAGTCTCCAATTAATCAGCATCATTATAGCACCGATACGTGATGCGGCTAATAACAAAACAAAAATTTCTGGGTGGTTCATACTATAAACAGCAAACCTGTCACCGCGGCCAACCCGTGTTGTCAGAAGCGTTGCTGTGCGTGCTACCCGGTTGGCAAGATCGCCATAAGTGATGACTTGATTTTCAAACTCCAGAGCGCGCTTGTCTGGGCATGTGTCTGCATGAATAAGAACAGCACGGTCAAGCCGCCAGCCATCCCTCGGCAGCTCAGCCTGCGCGCGTCTGGTGTTAGCCATCGTCACTTTCACCAGCTTCGTAAAGAATACTCTTGCCAAGCATGTCGGTGCACAGCTCAGCAGTCCATGGTAGCATCAGTGCGCCACACCGACTGTCGCGGTATAAGCGCTCAAGTTGTAGCGAACGAAGCATCGCCTGACCACCGCATGTTCGTACTGCAAGTTGGGAAATTTCATTAGAATTTTCCATCACGCTATATTGGGCTGCCCAAGCACGCAGCAACGCATCCTTACTTGGATTTGGCCGAGCTTCAGAAATAGCTTGAAACCAGATTGATTTAGTCTGTTCGAGCATGATTTTCATTTGTGCAACGGCTAATTGCTTTGTTGCATACATGCGTCGCTTGACTGGTGGTGTACCTGGTTGCTCACCGCGCAAATAACGTATTGTGAAGTCATAGGCCGCCTGAGCAATACCCATATAACTGGGTGTTAATGTCATGAACATATGTGGCCAGCGTTTGGCTGCATTAAAATAAACGCCCCGCGGCATCAGTTGTTCTTCAGAAGGTACGAACACATCTTTAAATATCAGCGTGCGCGATACCGTGCCGCGCATTCCAAGTGGGTCCCATTCTCCCTCTACACTAACGCCTTTGGCAGTACTGTCGATCGCGATATACATCGTATTTGCGCGAGATGGCTTTGCGTCAGGCCCGTCTAATTCAGTGCATAGCACACCATAATAATTTGCGTGGCCTGAGAGTGACGCAAATATTTTTTTACCATTGATAATCCAGCCACCATTAGTAACCCTTGCGGTAGTGCTGAAGGCTGCTTTGCCGGCTGCGGCATCGCCACCCTCTGAAAAGGGTTGGGCGTAAATTGCACCATTTTCAATGATCCGTTTGTAATGTGTTTGACGTTTGTGTTCATGTTCGGCGCGTGTGGCGCTATCCATTTCTAGACTGTCAGCCAGAAATCCCGTCCAAAGGCATGAACTTACATGCATGTTGAATGTCAGAGCTGTTGCACCGCAATAGCGGCCAATTTCTGCTGCTGCCAGCATATAAGCTTTCAGGTCTGCACCGCGACCACCTAAAGACTTGGGGATACAAATGCCCATCAAATCGTGTTTATGCAGGTCAACATAGTTTTCGGTTGGAAAGCATGCAGCTCGGTCAATACCAGGCGCTCGGTCACCAAATTTGGATTGAGCTAACTGCCGTGTTTCCGTACATAATTTGGCCTCAAAGGCACTCAATTTCCAGTCGACCGGATCAAACATTGGCTTGTCTGGTTTGGCCATACTGGCAGAGTTTGTAACCTCACCGCGGTCGTGATGATTGTGGCCTTGGTCATTATTCGGTTTGAGATCGTCCATTATTTATCTCCCGCCACGTCAACTTTGTAGCTATAATTTTTTACCTGGTCAAAGAAATCACACAATACTGAGTTAACTAAATCTGGTTTTTCACTATTCACTAAATGTCCGGCGCTTTCAATGATATGAAACTCAGCATTTGGCAATTTCTCAGCCATTTTACGCATGACACGAGCTGGGCTATTGTCGTCCAGATCACCTGCAATCAGGCAGCAGGGCATTGTGAGTTGGTGTTGATCTGCACGTCGGTTGAAAGTTACTAGACATTTTAGGACTTGGCGATACGCCACAGGATCGATCGACGCCATTGCATCGACCGCCATCTGTCGAGAGCGTCGCGAGGCATGTGGCCCCATGATTTCTGGGATAGCCTCCTGCGCCAGTTCGGCCATCGTGGCACCAGCATCTAACGGATCTAGCCGTGTCTTGAGAAACACTGTTTTAAAAGTTTCATCGAGCCCGCCAAAGGCTGGAACGGTAGCAATAAGGCTCAGTCCAGCAACGCGATCTGGTGTTTGGATTGCAACTTCTTGGGCGATCATTCCACCGATTGATTGGCCGACCAGATGCGCATGCTTGATTTTTAGCGTATCCATTAATTCGGCAACCATCGTTGCCAAGTTTGCAAAATTCATATTTTTCATGGGCGATGACTGTGCATAGCCGGGCATATTCCACGCTATGACGCGGCGATCACCTAGGCCCTCTAGAAACGGACCACCCATTTGATCGACAAAACTGGTATCGTCGCCACCAATGCCATGCAGACAGATTACTGGCATGGCCGTTGCTGTACTTTCACTTTCACGATAGGCAATAGTCCCACTACGACAGACTGCAATCTGGCGTGGGAGCATTTTAGTTTTGGTAGCTGAAGTCAACAAGGCACCCCCTTGTCTACAACTAAAATCCCATCAAGGGAAATTGAACAACCTATCATGGGTAGATCAAAATGGCCTTCAGTAAAGCGGCTGGCAAATTCATTGGCACCTGTTGAGTATAGAAAGTTACCCGCCAACGCACGCAACTCAGTACCGTTGAGGTCATTTTTTTCATACATGCATAACGCCTCATAGCGGGCTCGAGGGTTTAAGCCCCACCCAACATGGCTGGTCGCATAGGCTAGGGGGTCGTCAAACCCAGCTAAATAATTCCGCATCAACTTTGCATCGGTTCCACTGCCGTCGATGGAGGTGATAAAATCATCCTTAACAGTGCATCGTACTTCACTTTCAAAGTAGCGCTTGAAGGTTAGGTTGATATCTCCTGGAGAAAATACGATTTGGCCATTGGTAGACGCTGCCCTGGGAAAGCTCACAACTAGACCACCAGGCCAATGGGCCAATGTCCCAGGCCGGTCGGTCCAACCCCATACGCCAACTGTTACGGTATCATCCATTTGTACGGTTAGATCTGTTCCGGTGGGGCTTGTAACCTCCATGGTATTAGCGGCACGGCATCGAGATACCGCCTCTTTCACGACATCTTTCATTCCGGCATCAGGTGTTAGGCGAGTTAAAATATCGGGATGCTCATTAGAAATTGTCATGACCCTGGTGCCGCTGGCCAAAATAGATGGTGTTTCTTGGGCATGCATCATGCCTTCTATGCTCAAATCGATAACTAAATCGTTTGTTTTAATTTGTTCAACTAGGGCGTTCTCGCCATTCATAGCATTGGTGGCACCTGTTGATCGAATAATGGGAAGGCTTTTTGTACTTTTTGTTCTGGCGCTAATATGCGTGAACTTTAAGCCCATTTGATTCAGGGCCTGCTCGGCAAGCATCACATTCACTGGACGACTATGGGACTCGCTAAAAATGGCTATGCGTTCCTTGTGCGTGGGCTTACACAAGGTGAACAGAGTAATGAATGCGTCAAGCCATTGCTTTTGTATTGGGATCTCCAGCATCTAATCTCTATCCAAGAAAAATGTTTTTTTGAGTTAAATCTAGAATATGAAATGACTCCAAAATATCTTGTTCAATTAGTCTGCTGATTTTAAAGCTTAGGACCTGGATCTTCATTATTTATTCCTTTTAGTTTTAGTCAATTACTCCAAGTGAGACTAATAAATCTAAAGTAGAATGCAATAAGTCTGAGTATCAATCATTGCCAAACTTTCTCCTGACAATGGGCCTTTTGCCTCTATTTTAGTACTTCATGCTATGGTGGTCCTTTTAATTAGTTTTGAAGTTGCCAGCAAGCTAAAGGCGATCATTATGGCAGCGGTGCAAAGACATAGTGGAAGCCCCCCTAATTGGTAGGTTAAGCCGGATAAAATGGTGCCTACCAAACGTCCCGCAGCATTAGCCATATAGTAGAAGCCAACGTCCATCGTGACCCTATCTGTATTGGTAAAGCTAAGGATCAAAAAGGAATGTAGTGATGAGTTTACAGCAAATATAATTCCAAAAACTATGAGGCCCAGAATAATTATAGCAGTTAACGCCTTAGACGGTTCTGAAGAAAACCAGACAAAAATAGCAAGCAAAGCGGGCACATAAACCAGAAAAGAAACCCACCTTTTAGCTTGGATCAGCATCTGCGCATCCGTTCGTGATTGGGCCTTTAAAAAATGTGGTGCCCAACCTTGGATAATGCCATATGAAATTGTCCACAAAGCCATGAACGCTCCTATTACAAAAAATGCGGTGCGGTTACCTTCATCGCTCCCGTCTGAGAATACAGCATAGAAATATATAGGGATACCAACGACAAACCACACGTCTCGCGCTCCGAATAGGAATAAACGGGCGACACTTAGTAAATTTATCTTCTGGTTCTTCGAAAATATTTCAGACAGATTTACGCCCTTTCGACCAACTGGCAAACCTGTTGGCATAGTAAACAGGATCCCAATGAGTATCAGAAATAGAATTGCCGCCATCGCTAGTAGTGATGGTGCAAAGCCAAATATGCCAAGCAGCAAAGTGCCCAAAAGAAAGCCGGCTCCTTTTACTGAATTTTTTGATCCAGTTAGGATGGCAACCCATCGAAATAGTCCCTCACTCTCACTTGGAGCTAGGATTTTGACAGCACTTTTGGCACTCATCTTGGTTAAGTCTTTAGCCACGCCAGACAGCCCCTGCAGTGTCATCACAAAAACTACTGAGGCTGTGATGCTCCATGTTGGGTCTAGCTGAGCTAGTGCCAAAAGTGCCAATACTTGAAATAGTAAGCCTGCATAGAGCGTTGTTGGTAAACCGAACCGAGCTGCGATCCACCCGGCATATAGGTTTGTTGCGATGCCAGCGATCTCGTAAATAAGAAAGAGATATGCCAGTTGAATTGGGGTAAAGCCCAGTATGTGGAAATGCAGCAAAACTAACATTCGCAGAGCGCCATCTGTCAACATGAAGCTCCAATAGGCTGCCGTAATAAAAATATAGGCAGTAAATCCTTTGGGGTTTGTCACAGTTTTTTGCCAACCATTAGGGCCACATCGACTAAACGATGGGCATAACCATATTCATTGTCATACCAAGCATAGACCTTTAGCTGTGTTTCGTTAACAACCATGGTAGAGGGTCCGTCGATGATGGTGCTGCGGGTGTCATTCATGTAGTCTGAGGATACAAGCGGCCGTGTTTCGTAGCCTAAAATATTTTTTAGTGGCCCGTCGGCGGCGGCTTTGAAAAGATTATTTACTTCAGATACTGTTGTCTCGCGTACCATTTCGAAAACGCAATCGGTAATAGATGCGTTGAGTACTGGCACTCGCACCGCATGCCCGTTCAACTTGCCCTTCAGTTTGGGATATATCAACATAATCGCATTTGCTGATCCAGTCGAAGTAGGAATGAGATTGTTAAGGGCTGAACGGGCTCTCCTCAGATCTCTTGAAGGGCGGTCAACGATTGTCTGTGTGTTAGTCACGTTGTGGATTGTCGTAAATGCCCCATGCTTAATTCCTATTCCCTCCATCAGTACTTTAACCACTGGAGCCAGACTATTCGTAGTGCAGCTTGCTGCTGTGATTATTTGATGAGTGTCGCTGTCATATGTGTTTTCATTGACGCCATATACAATATTGGCTGTCGCTCCATCTTCTACTGGTGCTGACACAACAACTTTTTTAACGCCTTTCGAAAAGTAAGGGGATAGCTTTAACTCTGTTTTGAAGGCTCCTGTACAGTCGATTAACACATCTACGCCATCCAATGGCAGGTCCTGTAAGTTAGATTCTTTGGTTACTGGAATTCGGGTTCCGGCTATGGTTATTGAGTTCTCTTCTGTTGAAAAATCAGCATGCCATCGTCCATGTACAGAATCAAACTGCAGCAGATGTGCATGCATCTCTGGATCGCCTATTACATCGTTAATAAAAGCGATCTTAGCCCCGCGCTCCAGCAGTGGGCGCAGTACAAGTTTACCAATCCGGCCGAGGCCATTAAGAGCATAAGTAGTCATAAAAATTTATTCCTAGTGTAATTGTTAATTATGTATCATCAAGCTTGGTAGTCACATTGAACTGCTGTTTTTACATTGACATTAACCGCTATTTTGTTCCCCGCTTGGACTGGATAAATACCTATTGCTGTGCCTCCAAGTTCAATACCCCATTTATAAATTTAGATTATCATAAGCTAAATAGTCTGTTAGCCAACCAATAGTGATTTAGGTGCTATCTTCCTAATTTATTAAGTTTGATGTTTATTTTAATTTAAAAATGTAAATTTTTTCAATGCTTTGTTTAGTTGCAGTTTTGAACCTGATACCCAAAAAAAATTAGGTTTTAGCTTCAAAATAATCGCTTATGCTGGGAGCCTGGTTGAAGATGTAGGGGCAATTGTTATCTTTTATATAATCGCGTTAATATGGCCTTACTAAAAATTTAACGAAAACAGGTGGGTGCTCCGTAAATTTCGATATTGGAAAAAAACACATAAAAAGAATATGTGGCCAATGATTACAGCAGCTCAGAGCACGAGGATGCATTTAATGAGTAACAAGTACATTATAACCCAATGTGGCCTGGATAAATATGAACAGTTGAAAATAAAAACTGGAATATTTAACGTCATAAGATTTTATTGGTTTGTATTTTTTGCGTCTCTTAGAGATGGCTATGGGGCCGTTAAGCTTTGGGTGCGAAATGCAAAGGAGTAATACCTTTTTTTTACTGACATTAACATTAATTATACCTTGGAAAATCAAATGAAATTAACTTTTGCGACATTTTTATCTGTGACAAGCATTTTTCTATTTATTGATTTTATTTGGCTATCACAATCATTTAGTTATTTTTATCAACCAAATATTGGCGATCTTCTGAGAGAGGATATCATAATATTTCCGGCGGCATTATTTTATTTAATTTATCCGTTGGGGGTCACCATTTTAGTAGCGTTACCTTCATTAAAAAAAGGGTCATTAAAAACTATATCTTTCAATGGGTTTGTGCTTGGTTTTGTTGCCTACGGTACATATAATTTGACTAACATGGCAACTCTTCAGGGATGGTCGGCAAGTGTTGTTGTCGTTGATATGATTTGGGGAGGAGTTCTTACAGGCGCCTCAGCTGTGCTGGGTACCTACATTGCTCGAAAGATTCTTAAACTGTAAGGTCGTATACCTGCATCCTGTTGGTTAAATCGTGATAATTATAACTATTAGCTTTCAGCATTCTTAATAAAGGATTGGTTTAATGAAATTCTTACTCGTTTGGATTGTGAGTGGTAGCGTACTTGATAGTGGGCTTCGTTACGATGACGTAGCTAGTTGTTTTGCTGATGCAAAGAACAGTGGAATTGAGCTTAACGCTGTCGGGCTTCGCAATTTCAAATTTACATGTATCCCTGTTGCGGAGGGTAAAGAGTTAAAAGTTTTAATACCGCCAACCTCGAGATCACCTTTTCCATTCTAGGCTGTTTAATTTTGGGACCAAGTGAATTTCTACTAAGTTCCATAGGGTTTAATAGTGTCTGCAGATAATGCGTAAGAAATATCTGCAAGCTGAGTTGACTGTGATGCAGTTCCGAACATGCCGATCACATTAACAGGCGCATGCAGTCCAGCACTCTTGTAAGGTTTTGGCGTTGTCACAAATACCAGTTGATTGGCTGGTGGGGGTGGCACGTGCACACAAGCACCCAAAAATGGCACAAGAATAAATGCTGTAACGCTGTCACCAGAGTATTCGATTGGTACAATAAACCCGGGCAAACGAACAACCTGACCATTCCAATCTGTTCGCACGCCTTTTGATTTTGGTTGTTGGGCTAAAAGTGAGTCTTGGTTGTGCTGAATGATATTGTTGGCCTGAGGCGAATGCGCTGCTTGTCCTGCTGGTAGAAGATCGGTCCATTCCAAGTCAATAAATTCTTCAGCCTGTGCTATTGCTGGCAAAAGAGAAAAGGTACCAAAAGTTGCCAGAAAGCTGCGTCTGTTTGGATATTTGTTTACCATATATAAACCTCTATCTGGTCTGCCTCTAAAGAATAGCCGGTATCCGCAACTTCAGTGGATTGCAGCTGATTTTGCATAGTTCCAGTAACCCAAACAGCCTCCCAAAGCCTTTCACTTGGCCATGGGACTTTGGTCGATACAAATACCAATTGATTGGGCGGAGGTGGCGGCACATGGATACAAGCGCCAACGTATGGCACAAGTACGAAACTAGTGACACCTTCACCAGAAATATCGATTGGTATTATAAATCCAGGCATTTTTATATGTGCATTATTAAGTGCGGTATTTAACTTTGTGGCATTTTCATCAAAAATTGGTTGCCAGTAATCATTTTGTTCATCTAGCTCCCCCTCAGCAATTATTTCAGAGTAGGGCACTCCGGGGGGTATCAAATCATCCCAGGTTATTTCGCGAGGCGTTTCGGCTGATCCAACCTGTGGTAGTATCGTGAAAGCAAGAGTAGTCTTAATTAATTTTCGCCTTAATAGTATCATGTGAATAGCAACCCCATCAAATTCGTACAAGCATACCATCAGCCAGTGATAGTCGGTAAGCCCTCAGGGCTGGCAACAAGCTTGCGATGATACTAGCAATTATGACCGCGGCAAGAACCAAAAATTCATTTAAAGTTGGCGCTTTGCTTGGCAACCACAGTCCAAATTTTGCATCAATAATTGGTTGAGCGATATAGAGGCCTAAATACATAAGCGCTAACCCAAATATCGCACCAATACTGGCTATCACTGCTGCCTCCAAAATTAACATGCCAAGGATTATACGAGGCCGGGCACCCATTGCTCGGAAGATAGCCATTTCACGGCGCCTCTCGTTTAAACTTGAAAAAATCATAGCCATCATACCTATTAGGGCAGTAATTACGACCATGGCTGACACACCGATTAATGCCACTTCAGCGATACCGACAATTTGCCAGAGTTCTTGCAAAGCTACACCAGGTAAAATTGCAAGAAGTGGTTCCTTATTATATTTGTTTATAGCCCTTTGAAGGCCAAAAACTTGTAATCTGTTTTCAATTCCGACAAGGGCTGCCGTCACTGCTTTTGGTTGTAATTTCATCTTACGAATTACATCAACTGGCGTCGTTTGTCCCTGAACCTGAGCTCCCTCCTGCCAATCAACGTGGATTGCCTCAATCGCACGAAGACCAACAATTACTGTCCTGTCAACTGGTGTACCAGTTTTGTTTAGAATGCCTGATATCTTGAAGGGCTGATCCTTATGTTCAGTGAACGATGCCAGTCCATGCGCGACTACAATCGGATCGCCAACGCTGTAGTTCAAAGTAGCGGCCACGTCTGCGCCAATTACTGTATCAAAAAGGTCAGACATATTTTTTCCATCAGCGAATTCAATAGACTGACCTGACCTGTATTTATATCGGTTGAAAAAATCGGGCGTCGTGCCCATCACGCGGAACTGTTTGTGGCTATCGCCCAAAGATATTGGAACGATCCAAGCTATTTCGGGTCTTGAAGCTACATCCTTGTAGCTTGACCAAGTAAGATTATTTGTTGCATTTCCAATACGAAATACCGAATAGAGTAATAATTGAACAGAGCCTGAACGCGCACCAACGATAAGGTCGGTTCCGGAAATGGTATCGGCAAAACTGGCCTTTGCACCTGTTCTAACTTTTTCAACTCCCAGGAAAAGAGCTACCGACAGCGCAATTGCAAGTATAGTCATCCCAACTGTCGTAGCACGCGCAATTAAAGAACCTAAGGCGAGGCGTAGGATCATAAAGTTGTCTTTTCGAAGCTAGCAATTTCAGTCATTCTGACTACTCGATCAAAATATTTGGATAGGCGTTCGTCATGGCTGACCATTAATAACGAGGTATTATTGTTTTGGGATTGAGTAAAAAGTAGATCGAGAAATGCTATTTGGGTAGACTCATCGAGAGCAGAAGTCGGCTCGTCTGCAACTAACAATGCAGGTTCTCCAATCATAGCACGGGCAACCGCAACACGTTGCTGTTGTCCCACACTCAATGTGCTTGCACGCATATTTAATAAATTATCTGGTAGCCCGAGATCAGTGCATAGTTTTCGTGCCGTTTCTTTGGGTTGTACAACGCGTGCACGACGCTCTGGTGCGAAGCTGAGCGGAAGCAAAATATTATCAAGAACACTACCAAACGGCAAAAGATTAAATTGCTGAAAAATTATTCCAATTTTCTCTACCCGAAATTGATCAAGTAAAGACGCTGATAATTTACTTAAATCATTTCCAGCAACTTGCACCACGCCTTTAGATGGCATGATGGTCCCACATATTAACGATAATAGCGTAGACTTGCCTGACCCACTTTCACCCAGCAGAAGAACTGATTCTGCTGGGTGAACTGAGAAATCTGGAACATTTAAGGTGAACGGAATCCGGCCAGGCCACTCGTAGTGGATATCCTTTATGTTGAGGATTGGATTATCGGATATTACCAAATGACAGGATCAAAACTAAAATATTCCACGCAAGTCAAGCTTTGCCACATCGCGTTCTATTTCAAAAGCAGTCGCTCCCTTATCTGAAATCACTTGCACCTCAAGCTCCAAGGCATTGGGAAAGATTTCAAAGTAAGAGAATGTTATAGCAGAAATTTCTGTTAGATTGGCACACTCTAAAAGATATTCTGCATGAAATTCGGTATGACCTGGCGCCTTGTCATGATCATCGTGACCCTCCTCATCATGATCATCGTGTCCTTCCTCGTCATGATCATCATGATCTGAATCTTCGCTTTCTAGCTTCGCATGCGCTGTAATTACGATACATGATGCTGCTTCTGGTATTAAAAATAAACCTAGTGGATCCGAAAGTGTTTGAAGTGCGGCATCAATAGCCGCAAGATCTGCATCACTTTTTGCACCATATTCAAAACCAACTATATCAGCCCCAGGAGCATGTAACTCCATGGCGATTTTGTTTTCATCAAAAGCGATATTCAACTGGCCAACCCCATGCTCATGCGCATCAAGCTGGGTGGTTTCTTCGGCGAGTGATGGTGTCGCCGAAAGAGCTATTCCAGCGATCAAGTGAACTATTTTCATAATCTAATTCCGTTTTCTGGTTGCTAAAAGGTCCTGTATCAGTTTTGAAATCTTTAAAACTAAAATTTATGTTATGATATATTATAACATTCAGTTAATTGAAAACAAGAAGAGTTTTTATTCTTTCAATCTATAAAAGTATTTCTAGTTTTATCAGCCAAGATTGTTGTGGAAAGGGACAGGGCTATTGAAGGGGGAAGACACCGACCGTTAAGTGCTTAACGAATCAAAGTACTTGTCGGACTGAAAAAATGAAAAACATTTGAAAGTATAGCCCCCTAGATAGGTGTATGGGGCTATACTTCAATTTTATATTATGAGATTTTTGAGAAATCTGGATAAGCTTCCATTCCTAATTCACTTCGATCAAGGCCCAAAGTTTCGGCTTCTTCACTAACGCGAAGACCAGTTGTTGCTTTGAGAAAAAGCCATACTGCGGAGGATGCAAGAACCACAAATCCTCCTACAACAATGATTGATGTGATTTGAGTTCCCAAGCTTGCATCGCCATTAGTAAAGACTACGGCGATTGTACCCCAGATACCGGCAAATAGGTGAACAGGGATTGCACCGACAACGTCGTCAATTTTTAACTTGTCGAGCATTGGAACCGCGAACACTACAATCAAGCCACCAACAGCGCCAATCAAAGTTGCTTCAAAAAGACTTGGTGTTAAAGGCTCCGCTGTGATTGAAACAAGACCCGCCAATGCCCCATTCAAAATCATAGTTAAATCAGGTTTGGTGTAAAGTAATTGAGTGAGAATAAGAGCGGCCACTGCACCTGCCGCTGCAGCGGTATTTGTGTTTGCAAAAATACGGCTGATATCTGCGACATTTCCAGCTGTATCCATATACAGTTGTGATCCGCCGTTGAAACCAAACCAGCCAAGCCAAAGGATAAAAGTTCCTAGAGTTGCGAGTGCTAAATTGGAGCCTGGCATAGGGTTTACCTTACCGTCTTTGTATTTACCCAACCTTGGGCCCAAAATGATGGCACCCGTCAATGCGGCCCAACCGCCGACGGAGTGTACAACTGTTGAACCCGCAAAGTCCAAGAAGCCCATTTCGTCTAAGAAACCTGCTCCCCATTTCCAACTGGCTTGTATTGGATAAATGACTGAAGTTAAAACAATTACAAAAACCAAGAACGGCCAAAGTTTAATTCTCTCAGCTACAGCACCCGAAACGATGGATGCAGTTGCGGCGCAGAACATAAGCTGGAAGAAGAAGTCAGATCCGACTGAAGCATAACTGAGGTCTGTTTCAGTTTCCGCGAGGCCAACAGCTTCGAGTTCAGTCACTGAAAAGCTCCCTAAAATGCCTTGGATTGTCCAAGCATCACCAGGATACATTAAATTATAACCGAGGATGTAGTAAAACAATGCTGCAAGTGAGAAAAGTGCTACATTTTTTGTTAGCTGCATTGCTACGTTTTTACCGCGAACTAGGCCAGCTTCTAACATCGCAAAACCCGCGGCCATGAAGAAGACCAAAAACCCCGTTACTAAAAACATAAATGTCGTGAATATGTAGCCAATATCGGCATTGGAGGGTGTAGTGTCTACATCCTGTGCTATTGTCATTTGTGGCAGTGTCAAAAGTACTGTGACCAGGCCAAGTTTTGTAAATTTTTGCATTTTCATACGTTTCCCTAAAGTCATCACAGAGCCTCTTCGTTAGTTTCGCCAGTGCGCACGCGCACAGCTTTTTCAAGGTCGACAATGAAAATTTTACCATCACCGATTTTTCCCGTTCGTGCAGTTAGCAAAATTTCTTCAACTACTTGCTCAGCGATTGCGTCCGTAACGGCTATCTCCAGTTTAATTTTTGGAACATAGTTTACAGTATACTCTGCTCCCCTGTAGGTCTCTGTGTGTCCTAATTGGGTGCCAAAACCCTTGACCTCACTCACCATCATGCCATTCACTCCAATTTTGGACATGGCTTCGCGCACCTCATCCAGCTTGAATGGTTTTATCGTTGCAATAATTAGCTTCACATCTTTACCCTCCGGTTTCTAAAATTTACTCGAACCTAGATTTGGGTTTTACTAAATGTGGTAAAGTTTTTGGCTAAATTTTTTTTTGAAACTAGGTGATTTGGCTAAATTTTACGCAATTTTTTTTGAATCTTGCTAAAAAAAGGCAGATTGTAGATTTTGAAATTGAGTCCAAAAAATAAAACAAGATTTTGATAGAATCTATTTTACTGTCAACGCTGGCAAATAGCGTACCATTTTATTTGAAGTACATGGCTTTCCAAAAAATTCGAACGGGTACTTCTGCTCAAATCATTTTTTATTTATTTTTCTACTAACGTATTTTTAAAAAAGGTTAATGTTCGGGCCCACGCAACAGCCGCTGGTTCAGGGGCATAGCTGTTGCGTTGGTCGCAGTTGAACCCATGGCCAGCGTTTTGGTAAAGATAAAACTCAGCTGCAGGATGCTGTTTTTGGACGTCCTCATAATTGGTTGGAGGTATCGATGCATCGTCGGCACCAAAATGGAATTGTACAGGGCATTTTGGCACCTCAGTTGCGAATTGTTGCACCATGCCACCATAAAACGAGCTTGCACCTGAAAATCCTTTTAGCCGTGTTGCAGCTAACCATGATAATGATCCACCGAGGCAAAATCCAACTATGCCAACGTTACCAGCAGTGGCTACTTTTCCGCGCGCTGCTTCCAAATCGAGTAGGGCGGTCTCTATGTTAAAGTTTTGCATTAGTGCTTTAGATCGCACTACCTCTTCAGGCGTGTACCCGCTCTCAAAACCAGGATGGATGCGATCAAACATAGCTGGAGCAATCGCCACATACCCATTTTCTGCAAAGCGGTTGCAGATAGATTGGATATGTGAGTTGACGCCAAAAATTTCTTGTACGACGACGATTGCACCGCGCGGTATACCTTCAGGTTTCGCTACATATGCTGCCAGCTGAAATCCATCTTTTGCTTTTAATGTTGTAAGGTTCATCGGTTTCTCCATTGGCACCAAAAAGTATAAAGCTGCATTGAAAAGTAATTTTCAGAGAGCATCCTTATTTTTATTTGTATTATACTTACGTGGAGGAACTTTAAAAGTTTTGTGTAGAAATCAATACATATCCTACCTAAAATTTATGGATTGGAAAAAGTCCCAGAAAACTCAGAAAGGAAAATTTTAGATGAAAACTTCACAAGATAGAGCAAATCGCATTGCAAACGTGTCTTTTAGGGGCCGAGATTTATTGTGGATAATGTCAATAATAGTTGTTTCACACTTGGTTATATTTGCAATTATTGGTGCTGGGTGGACCAGCGTTTGTATTCCAGTAAGTATTTTTATTGTATTTATGACTGTTATGGGGATCATGGGATCTTTAGATGCAATGGACGATATTGCTACTGTTGCAAAAGATGCTGATGACGAAGAAAAGAAGACCCACGTTTGGGAAAGATTTGATAAAACACAGTGGGGAGCTTTCAAGGGTTTACTGGTAGTTTGGTTTGGTGGAACTGCTTTGGCAGAACTTTATGTAATGTGGCTGGTTTAACAGACCGCATACTAATTTGTATTAATTCTTTAGAAAAAGGCTGGTAATAACTGCCCAGCCTTTTTTAATTTTTGAGACGCTGTTGATATCCTAGGCATACAAACTAAAATAGGCTCTATCAGAAAATATGGATAGGCATCATCTGTATAATGATTCCTAAGGGGAATGTACTTGGCAAATTTGAAGACCCAAGTTGCAATTATTGGTGGTGGGCCAGCTGGTCTACTATTGAGTCATATTTTGCATCTCAATAAAATAGATAGCATTATCGTCGAACGCCAAAGCAAAAGTCATGTTCTAGGGCGAATAAGAGCTGGGGTATTAGAAGCTGGAACCGTCCAACTCCTCAGGGATGTCGGCTTAGGTCAGCGAATGGATAAGGAGGGAATGTCTCACGACGGCACAAGTATCACGTGGGAGGGAAAACCGAGCCTTTTTATTGATGTTAAAAAATATACTGGCAAAACATTCATGGCGTACGGCCAAACCTCCATTACCGAGGACCTATTTAAACAAAGAGAAATTGATAATGGGCATATATTTTGTGAAGCCTCGGAAGTAGAAATCAAAAATATAGAAAATAAGCACCCTGAAGTTTCATTTGTTCATGAAGGGAAAACTCAAAAAATTACCTGTGACTATGTTGCTGGGTGTGATGGGTTCCATGGAGTTTCACGTCACGTTATTCCTGAAAGCCGTCAACGTTCTTTTCAAAGAAACTATCCGTTTGGCTGGCTAGGAATAATGGCTGAGGTGCCACCATACAAGGACGTCTTATATGGGTATCACAGTGAAGGTTTTGCATTGGCTTCTCAAAGAAACCCTATGCTAAGTCGGTTTTACATACAGGTCGATATTAATGACAAAATTGAAGATTGGTCAGATGATCGATTTTGGGAAGCATTAATGAGACGATTACCAGTAGAGGTCACAAAACATATCAAAACAGGCCCGTCGATCGAGAAATCAATTGCTCCTTTGCGAAGTTTTGTATCAGAACCAATGCAATACCATAATTTATTTTTAGCAGGCGATAGTGCTCACGTCGTTCCTCCAACTGGGGCGAAAGGTCTAAATCTAGCAGTTTCTGACATCTACTATTTAAGTCGAGCTATTATTGAATCCTATAAAAATAAAAATACTGATTATTTAGAAAATTATTCTAAAACGGCACTATCAAGAGTTTGGAGTGCAATAAATCTGAGTTGGCGGTTAACCAAAATGTTACATACTTTCCCGGGAGAAGATCCCTTTGATGAACAAATAAGACAGTCTGATTACGATCTTTTACTTAAATCAGAAGCGTTGCAACAAGCGTTAGCTGTTCAGTACATTGGCCTACCATTTAATATTTAGTAAAATTTTTGAATCTTACATAAATTTAAAAATTCCATTAAAAACTAATCTCAACGCCATCAGCGTGACTAGCCATTTAAATACTTTTCTAAATGTTATTTCAGACACTTTTTGGGCGACTCTTTTGCCCAGCCAAGTACCTAAAAAACCTGCTACGGTGGCGCCGATTATGTGTGGTAGGTAAGAAAGGTAATTAAATCCAAAGCTTGAAAACCCAATAACTTTAAAAATATCCATCGACAGCATACAGGCGGCCAAGGTCCCTGTAACTTGTAACTTAACTAATTCAGTTCGTAATATTGCGGGCTGTAAAAATGCGCCAACACCAAAAATAGTTGCTACAAACGAGTGAACCAAACCAACCAAGATAAAAACTTTCGAAGATCCTGTTGGTAATTTAAAATTTCCAACCCAAATTAAAATTAAAAGTAAGCAACCAATGATTAGTGATAACAAGGCTTCTGGTATCATTATAAAAGTATTAACCCCAAGAAATACACCGACACTTGAGCCGATGAAGACGGGTATTACGATATGCCAGGCGATGTGTTTCCAAAAAAAGAACACTCGAGAAGTTAAAGACGCAAACGCTAAGAGTGGCATTAGTGGAACAGCTATTGTCATTGGAAAAACAGCAGATCCCGCAGCTAATAAAACATACACACCGCCAGTAGCAAATGCAGCGTTAATGAATGCCGCCACTAAGCTACCAAAGGTGACAATAATCACTGATAGATCCATCAATTTATTTTTACCAACTTATAAGCCTCTCATAGTTTAACTCGTACCTAAACATTATAAACAATTCCTTTTCGCAACAAGTAACGTAAGGCATCGTAGAAGGAAGGGTAGACTTTAGAAGGTTGATAACAAAAGGCGAACGTAAAACATCAATCGTATTGGATCAAATGCTGTGGATTGATGTGTCCTGACACATGTGTAGTAAATACAACCTATGGAAGCCAAGTTTGTAAAATATAAAAAGCTTATTGAATTGCAGTTAGAAAAACTCGACCTCGAGGACGCCATGGGTCGGGATAGTCAGAAAACTGTTGAGTTAGATCAGCAATCGGTTGGACGGCTTTCCCGGATTGATGCACTCCAGTCTCAAGCCATGGCGCAGGCACAACAGAGACGAAGAAATACTCTAAAGGCTTTACTTAAAACCACGATTGTTAGGTTAAATAACGAAGAGTTTGGTTATTGTGAGGACTGTGGTGATGAAATTGAAGAAGCTCGATTAATAGCTAATCCAGTTGTTATAAGATGTATGTCCTGTTTGAGAGGCTAGTGGCTCGGGATAAATTAAACTGAAGGCAGTTTCACGTGTTAGAACACTACATTTGACTTTACTGACGTCATCCGTTTGCCATGACAAATGAAAGAGTTTTGATGGCTACTCTAAGTCTCACTTTGCGTTTTGGGTGGTTGTGGGTTGTTGGCAGGATTTGAGTCGATTAATCTCACGTCTAAGATGTCTAAGTCATCCCTAATTGCATCGATTTCCTCGTGAATTTTTACAGCAATTTGTTTTTCGTAAATCTGGTCAAGGCCCTTATAGAAAGCAAATGATTTTAAATGCTTTTGTCGTTTGGCAGGGTCGTTGGTAACTTCTTTGGTCCACTCGTACAAAGGATAGCTTTCAATACCATTCTGTTCTGCCTCATTACAATACTCTTGAAATGCATCGAATGTGCAAACGATGTTCATGTTATAGTTGGAAGCAATCGTTCTAATTTGATCTGCGCGTGTTGAAGGCTGATTTGTTCGTAAGGCATTTGACAGTTCCTTCGACAATTTTAGCCTGACCTGATACAACCAATTTGACATATTGAACCTTTTTCTTCGTGAGATCATACGCTACGCTTCTATCTAACAAAGTCTGTTTTTAGTCTATGCTGTATTCTGTTCTTTTAATAAACCTCATTGGATTGGACTATATAAATGTTTAAATCTTTTTTTCCGAAACCCAAACTATTCATTTTTTCGGCCATTGTTTGGTCAGCAGTTTTAATAAGCGTTTGGTACGCGCAGGGTGAAAACCTGGGAAAAGCGTTAGGTTTTGCATTATCAGATGAAAACACAGTAATCGGACTTGGGCACTTTGTGACGCCAGAATTCCTTTGGTTTGATATTTACTATCTTTTGGGAACATTAGCTTTTTATTCTGCTTGGCGGATCTACAGCCCACATAATTGGCAGAACTGGTCTATTTTAGGTTCAGCCCTCCTTATATTTCTGTCCTACGCATCTGTTCAGGTTTCTGTTGTAATTAATGCATGGTACGGACCATTTTACGATGATATCCAAAAAGCTCTTTCAGGTAACAGCGACGTGGAGGCAGAAACCCTTTACCGGCACTTTATAGTTTTTTGTTCAATAGCGTTTCCGTATATCGCATTTATTATTGGAAATAGGTTTTTTACGTCACATTTTATTTTTAGATGGCGATCGGCAATGAATGATTACTACATTAGTCGGTGGAAGAAGTTGCGAACTGTAGAGGGTGCATCACAGCGTGTGCAGGAGGATACAATGAGGTTTGCTGCAATAATGGAGGGACTGGGGGTTTCCCTTGTAGATTCATTAATGACGTTGATTGCTTTTCTTCCAGTGCTCGCGGCGTTGTCTGTTCATGTTGAGACAATGCCTATCGTTGGTGCCATTCCTTATCCGTTAGTGGTGTTATCGATAGCGTGGGCAATTTTTGGTACGCTTTTACTTCTTGTCGCTGGAATTCGATTGCCGGGTCTTGAATTTAAAAATCAAAGGGTCGAGGCTGCTTTCCGGAAGGAATTGGTTTTGGGTGAAGACTCTGAGTCTCGAGCTGAGCCTATTAAGTTGAGAGAATTATTTGATAACGTTAGAAAAAACTATTTTCGAATATACATTCACTACACTTATTTTAATCTTTTCCGCTATATGTACTTCCAAGCAGATAATGTAATTGCATATGTTTTTCTTATACCCACAATTGTGTCTGGCAGAATAACTTTAGGAATAATGAACCAAATTTTACGTGCGTTCGGCCAAGTAGCATCATCCTTCCAGTTTTTGGTGGCGTCTTGGACATCTATAATTGAATTGATTTCAATTTATAAAAGACTGCAAGCATTTGAAGCAACCATAGACGACGAAACATTGCCAAAAATGGATCAAGAGTTTTTGGAACGAGGAATGAAAGAAGACTGAAAACAGCATAGTTTAAGCAGCCTATAGGTTTAGTACAAAGGTTTCTTTAGCTAGATTTTGTGGAGTTTAATCTCTGTGCTAACTTAGATGCCACGTCTTTTCCACTTTGATATGCGCCATGTGCGGTTCCAAACCACGGCAGAGAAAATGCTTCACCAGCAAAGGTAATTAAACCTGTATCTAAGGCAATCATATCGTGTCTGTTTTTGCCGGCTCCAGGTTTTGCATAACTATATCCACCTTGAATAAAGGGATTAATTTGCCAACTCGTTACGGCGGTGCCACTTACTAGCTTTTGAATATTAGATCCAAATACCTTGTTTAAATTATGAGTTGCAAATTTGACCATCTCCTGTGGACCCTCTCCAACTAAATCACGTGCCTCTTGACCTGCAATATGGGCAATCAGCATGGGTTGGCGGCCTCTCAGGATCTGAAAGTAAATTGGGTTTTCTTCTCTATCAGGGCTAAGCCAGATAGCTTCGTTATCGGTAGGATCAAATGGGTATCTGTCAAGCGTAATAGCAACTTTCTCATAGGTTCCGCAGGGGACCTCTGACACCAAGCTAAGCATCTGCTGGACTGCCCCTGAAGGGAATTTAATTTGGCCAGATCGCAACACATTTGTAGACACTGTTATAATTGCGGCACGTGCGTCAAAGTCGTTTGAATTTGTTAGAACCCTTACGCCATTACGGCTATTTGCGATGGAAGATACCTGGATACCTGTTTGAATAGGTAACCCCACTGCCATCTTTGTTATTAGATCTCCATATCCCGATGTTAATAACCAATTTACGTTGGTGTCGTCGTAATCACCATAGCCTGAAGCTGACACATTCTTAGTATTTTCGCTACACATAAGGGTTACCATCGCATCTGCTATGGCGGTTTCAATACCTTCTGAAGACGGTATTTCAGAAATAGGGATGTCATGACCTTTCTTTGCAGCGATATATATATCTGCAAACTTTCTATCGATACCACGTTGGACAAAAGCCTGCTCGGCTGCATCTGCCCACTTGTTTTCAGACCACAGTAAGGCTTTTTCACTGCGGTCCGTAGTGTCATAAACTGAACCAAGTTGGTCGGCCCAACTGACAAGTGGATTCACATCGGCACAATGCAACCAACTACAACCTTGATCCCAATGCGTGGGAAGCGAAGTTTTGTCTGTATATGCTCGCCCGCCAACTCGTTCACTAGCTTCAAGTATTACAAAAGGAATACCAAGTTTTTGTAGTGTTAATCCTGCGCTAATTCCTGCAGCTCCAGCACCGATTATTACAATCTTATCTGACATTTAAAAGTTTAAGGTTACTACATTAAGCAAAATAGCCACCTCAGTTAATCAGGAATTTCTGATGTTGAGAAAGAATTTACGATAACAACACCAATGACTATTAGCGTAAGCCCAAAAATTATTTGCCAAGATAGAGGTTCATTGAAAATCAATTTTCCAAAAACCGCAATAAGGAAAACACCCAATCCTGCCCATGAAGCATAGACGACTGCAATTGGTATTGTCTTTAGGGCAAAAGTCAAAAAATAAAAAGAGATTATATATCCAAAAATCAATCCAAGAGTTGGTAAAAGTTTGGTAAAGTTTTGCGATACGGGAAGTAGGAGTGTCCCAAAAACTTCAAAAATGATGGCCAATGATAGGAATACATAACTTTTCATATTTCGGAAGTTATCCTCTTTTTAGGATCATAAAAGGGTTTTTCTGCCACGGTTGCAGGTACCTTTTCCGATCCCATCTCAATCTGGAGTTGGGTCCCAATATTTGCGCTGTCGATTGAAACCATAGCCAGTGCAATATTCTTCTCTAAGCGCGGAGAATATATTGCTGATGTTACTTTTCCAACTGGAATACCTTTATTTGTGATGTTCCAAAACGTGGTATTTGGCCCATTAAGTGGCGCACACTCTATATGTATTCCTACCTGTTTGCGTTCTATCCCTTGAGCTTTGATTCCAAGGAGAGCGCTCTTGCCAATAAAACTGGCCTCCATGTCTAGGTCTACTAATCTATCTAACCCCAACTCATATGGATTTGTATTTATGTCTGCGTCAGCGTGATAGGACAGCATGCCGCCTTCAATTCTTCTAACAGATGAAGTGTGGCCAGGTTTTAAGCCAAGCGGGATTCCTGCAGCCATTATCTTTTCCCAAAGTTCACTGCCACGAGAGCCGTCGCGCAAATATATTTCATAGCCTAGTTCACTCGACCAACCTGTCCTGGAGATTAAAAGGGGAATTCCGTCAAGTTCTGTTTCTATTAACCAGTAATATCTCAACTCTGATACACGATCACCAAACAATTTTTGCATTATTTGACCAGACTTTGGACCTTGCAGCTGTAGAGGGGAGACGTCGGGTTCACAGATTGTCACATTGAGATTTGAATTTACCGCAACGCCCTGAGCCCAAAGTAAGATGTCGCTATCGGCTAAAGAAATCCAGAAATGATTTTCTGCCAATCGTAGAAGTATTGGGTCGTTTAAAATACCTCCGTCAGCATTTGTAATAAGGATATATTTGCATTGCCCGACAGCCATTTTAGAAAGATCACGGGGGGTCAATAATTGTACAAAGCGTGCAGCATCTGGGCCTTTAATCTCAACTTGACGTTCTACGGCCACATCGCAAAGAATTGCGTCATTCACAAGGTTCCAAAAGTTTTCTTCGGGATCCCCAAAATCTCGTGGTATGTACATATGATTATATACAGAAAATTCTTTAGCGCCCCATTTGACAGTCGCATCAAAATAAGGCGATTTTCGAATTTGTGTTCCAAAACCAAAGGTTTTTGCGTTTGACATTATTTTTCCAAATTTTGTGTTTATACCAGCAGACCAAGTTGTATATGCTGGCAGCACTGGAATCATAATAAAATAATTAGTGTCAATGATTACATGACGCAACCAAGCTTAAATTTAGGTTTTCTTTGATCGATCTTTTACATTACCTTATCTAACAGTAACGGTATTCTCTTATTAGGTTTGAACGGTATGACTCTTGATTAAATTTGATATCAGCGCGATCACTCTTGATGCTATGCAGCAGCGCACAGAAGAGCTGAGACCTTTAATAGTTAGGACCCCAGTTACGCCCTTAAATTCAGCATTAATTTCTCAAGTTCTAGGTGGCAGTATCGTACATCTGAAGATGGAGTGTTTTCAGCATACTGGGACCTTTAAGGCGCGTGGCGCTTTGTCGGTAACGCAGTCCATCCCGACAGCGAATAAACGACGTGGCATTACAGCTGCCAGTGCTGGCAATCACGCTATCGCGTCGGCCTGGGCTGCGCGACAGTGTGGCCTAAATGCAAAGGTAGTAATGCAGTCCAGTGCAAATCCTTTTCGGGTAGCACTTGCGAAAGCAGAATGCGCAGAGATAATTATGAAAGATGGTGGGCCCGCTACCTTTGGCGAAGCTGAGCGCCTACAGAGCGAAGAGGGAAGAACTTTTATCCATCCCTTCGAGGGCATCAATACGTCTCTTGGCACAGCGGGTGTTGGTTTAGAGTTTCTTGAAGACGTGCCCGATCTTGAGGCTGTAATTGTATCGGTTGGTGGCGGTGGTTTGATCAGCGGCATAGCGGCTGCAGTTAAATCAATTAATCCGGAATGTAAGGTCTATGGTGTAGAGCCGGAAGGCGCTGACAGCATGTCACGCAGTCTAGCCGCCGGACGCCCAGTTGTGCTCGATAAAGTTGATACCATTGCTGATAGTCTTGCGCCACCAATGGCTTTACCCCTTGGGCACGCGTTATGTGCGGCGTATGTGGATGACATAGTGACGGTCACAGATGATGACATTTGTGCTGGAATGGTAATCTTGCAACAAGAAGCAAAGCTGGCTGTTGAGCCTGCAGTGGGTGCGGTGATGGCGGGCGTAATGAGGCCTCTTCGAAATCGCCTCAAGGGCAAACGCGTGGGACTTGTCGTTTGTGGCGCCAATATAGATGTGACCAGTTATAGTAAGCTTTTGGAGCGGGGCCGAATAAATATTTCCAGACTAACCGATTATACATAGAGCACATTTGAAGGTAAAAAATATTACAGTCTAAAATTATATAGGCTAAGAGCAATCAGGACATTGATCCGACTATTGGCGCGATTTGGTCGCGATCAAAGTTAGCGCCACACAAGACAACGGCGCTTACTTTGCCTCTGTTTTGAGTTTCATCAGCCTGCCATGCTGCATAAGCTAGCCCTGCGGATCCCTCGACTAACATTTTTTCGGTCCAAGCTATTTGGCGTAATCCTTCAGCAATCTGGTCCTCAGAGCAGTCAATTAGGTCATCTATTACTTCGGCTCCAAGTGCCATAGTTATTGAATCGCTGTCTACGCCTCCAGCACATCCATCGGCTAAGGTTTCTAAATGGGTAACCTCAACATTATGGCCAGCCCGAATATTAGCGGCCAATGCTGCTGAATTTTTTGCACTGACCCCAACCACGCGGGTTTGAGGTGAAAATGCTTTAAGGACCGAACCAATACCTGAAATTAAGCCGCCACCACCAATTGATACATAGATGACGTCAAGTTTCGGCATCTGCTCAAGCAACTCAAGTGCAATCGTTCCCTGTCCTGCTATAACTTGCGGATCGTTATAGGGAGAAACGTAGATTTTTTTCTGCTCTTTGGCCAAGGCCTGCGCGTGTTGCTCTGCTATTCCAGAGTCGTTTGAATGCAGTATAGTATCAGTACCAAGAGCTTTAATTCTTGTTAATTTCTCACGGGCTACGGTTTCTGGTAAGACTACGGTTAAATCATGGCCTGTCATCTGTGCTGCAGTAGCAAGAGCTAATCCATGGTTTCCAGATGATGCGGTGATGGCAGGGACGTCTGTAGGTAGTGATGTCAGCTTTGCTAAGGCTCCGCGGAACTTAAACGACCCTGTTTGTTGAAAGTTTTCTGCCTTGTAGAAAAGGCTAGATCCATTACTGAAAGGTTGGCGTGACGTTATGCAAGGGGTTGGATTCAACCAACCTCTGATCCGTTTGTGTGTTTCTACAGAGAGTGCAGCCTGTTCAAGCACTTTGGTGGATGTGGTCATAATTTTTCCTTAATCGTTTTGGTTAGACGCAGCGGCGTCAATTATAGCTTGTGTAATTGCGATATCCTGTGCAGCAATCCCTGTCAGATCCGCAACGGTAATCTCATTGTCAGAGTGTCGGCCAGAATGGGTTCCTGATAAAATATGCCCAAGTTCAGTTACATCCAAAGATGGTTCTACCTTACTAGCGGTTTGAAATTCACCGTGTTCTAAGGACTGACGCGCAATGTCGCAAACCCGCAACGAAGCTGATGTTACCAGCCCAGTTGGAAGCTCTTGTTTTCCTGGGCTATCAGCGCCAATGGCGGTCACATGAGTGCCGCGGCGCACAAGGTCATTTGCAAAAAGGGGTGTGGTTGAGGGTGTCGTTGTTATTATGATGTCGGCTGTGCCAACTTCTTTTTCCAGTGTTGACACAACTTTAATTTCTAAACCTTGCTTTGCGAGCTCTTCTGCTGTTGCCCGAGCGGCAGTTGCATTGCGGCCCCAAATCCGAAAGCTTAAGGCTCTTTTGGGCATCAACTTTGCTAGGCATTGTGCCTGCATTTTTGCCTGAATGCCGGTGCCAATTAAAAGTACCTTTGATGCGCTGGCACAGGCAAGCGCGCGGGTGGCCAACGCGCCACCAATGGCCGTTCGCATGTCGGTCAGCCATCCTTCGTCTCGTAAAATTGCCACAGTCTCACCAGTTGTTGCTGAGAAGGCCAACATCATTCCATTTGATGATGCCAACCCCTTAGAAGGATTATCATAAAAACCTGATGCAATTTTAATAACGTAGCTCGCTGTATCTGCAATGTGACCAGACTTTATATGACAGTCGCCATTTGCCTTAGGAAACCCAAGATGTACGACTTCAGCGGTCTGCACCTTACCGTTAGCAGAAGCGATATAAGCATTCTGTATAAGATTTACAGCCTTTTCAAAACTAAAGAGCTCCATGATTTCTTTTTTATTTAGGTCTAACATCAGGTGGAACTCTCCTCAATTTTCTATCGAAGTAATTGGTCTTCGACTGGGGTGCAACTTTTGGTATCAAATAACGAATTATAATTACTTCCTTTCATCGATATTTAGCAGTACAAGTCTCACTCGTCGGTGTGCCGCTGACTTTAATATAATAGACTTTAGGAAGCTTAAGTAAGATGAAAAAAATAGGTATAATGATTTGTGGGCATGGCAGCCGCTCCAAGGCTGCTGAAACTGAGTTTGGGTTGCTCTCGGCAGGTCTTAAAAAGAGGTTTCCGTCAATCCCAGTGAGGCATGGATTCCTTGAATATTCGGCACCCAATATACACATGGGACTTGACGAACTTAGGGACCTAGGGGTCGATGAGATTTTAGCAGTGCCGGGCATGCTTTTTGCTGCTACGCATGCGCGGAATGATATCCCTTCAGTTTTAACAACTTACGAAAAACAAAACCCTCATATTAAAATTAAATATGGGAGAGAGTTAGCTTTGCATCCTGAAATGATCGCAGCTTTTCAAGCTAGAATATTGGATGCGTTGGGGATCGATAATATAGAAGAAGGCAGCCTTTATGATACCATGCTTGTAGTCGTTGGGCGGGGTACATCAGATGTCTCTGCCAATGCTGAAGCGGCTAAACTGACTAGAATAGTTGCCGAAAACATGGGTTTTGGATGGTCTGAAACTGTATATTCGGGAGTGACTTTCCCGTCGGTTGGACAAGGTCTAAATATTGTAACCAAGCTTGGATATAAGAAAATTGTTGTCGCCCCATATTTTCTTTTTACAGGTCGCCTTATCGACCGAATATATAAATATGTAGATATTGTTTCTGAAAAATTTGACGATATACAATTTTTTAAAGCTAAATACCTCGCGGATCAGGATCACGTAATCAACACTTTTGTTGATAGGATAAGTGAAGCCGAAAATGGGGTCTTTAAAGATGACAAGGATTTGATGCTGTCGTTTAAGAAACGTTTGGCGGCAGGTGAAATTGACATTCATCACCATCATGCTGAATACCAACCAGTCACAGATCCCGAAGATGATGACGTAATTAATTTAGATAGTCATTCCCATGCTCACGATCACAGCCATGATCATGATCACAGTCATTCTCATGATCATAGCCACCATCATCATGGAGTTTATAGACATATAGCGCATCCAAACGGCCCCAGGACTATGATTGATGAGGGTGTATGTTGCTGCTTTATGAGCCAGTTTCCACAAGATGTAATTGATGATGAACGGCAAAAAAGGGAACGGGCTGGTGCAGTAATAAAACCTTTATGAAATTCGCTCGATGTTGACTGGAAAAAAAGAGCCTAAAGTGGTTGGGGCTGATTACACGTTAGATTGATTGGTGGTTTAATTTTGTTTCTAAAGTTGTGAATTCTTCGCCGTCTAGCCCACTCTCTCTGGCTAGGTTTATAATTTTTATAGCTTCTTCAAATTGGCCCAGTTGAACTAATGTTTCACTTAGGTTTACCCAAAATTGAAAAATACTAGGATCTGAAATTATTGCATTTTCTAGATATGGTAAGGCTTCCAAAGTAATTCCGCTATCGATTTTTAATAAACCCATACGATGGTTAGCTTGCGCGTGATCTGGGTACATATTTAATATGCTGTCAAATACCTCTTCAGCAAGTTCAAGGTAACCATTCTTGTGGCCCTGAATTCCCTGCTCAATGGCCTTGTCCAGCAGTTTATGAATGGAATCTTGGCTCACGACACTTGATGTGCCTTTAGCCTGATTTTTTGAATCCATGTTTGGTGGTGTTATACTATCAGTATCGCCTAAGTGTAATTCCATGATCACTATTCCATAATTTAAAAATTTCACAAAGCTAGAGCAGGATCCATGCCAAAATAAATGACCATGATGCTGTTAAATAAAAATGAGTGGTAGTTGGTAAGTAAGGTTAACCGGCTGTTAAACTGGGATTTGTCATTAATTATAATAGACTAACCTATATTTGTGAGATACCTCAGCTCATATCCCAGGAGCTGATTAAGATGGAACACAGTTTTATTTTTTGGTGTTTGGCTGTGCTTGCCTCAATTTTTGTTGGTATGGGTAAAGGTGGGCTGCCAGTAATAGCCGCATTGGCTGTTCCAAGTATGTCTCTTTTAATCTCCCCGATAGCCGCCGCTGGGCTTTTGCTGCCAGTGTATATCGTGTCAGATATTTTTGCCCTGTCGGCATACAGGCGAGATTTTGACAAGAGTGTTCTAAAGATCAGCGTTATTGGCATGACGGTGGGTGTTGTAATAGGTGGTCTAACAGCACATATCGTAATCGACTGGATAGTAACCACCCTTATTGGCTTAATTAGTTTTTTGTTTGCCTTGCAACAAATTTTTAATCATTCAAGAGATAAAGCTGTCAATAAAATTGATAGTAAAAAAGGTTATTTTTGGTGTATGGTTTCGGGATTTACAAGCTTTATTAGCCATACTGGTGGACCACCATGGCAAATTTTTGTGCTACCAATTGGTCTAAAAAAATCAGTTTTTGTTGGAACTTCTGTTATAGCGTTTAGTTATTGTAATTTAATAAAACTTATACCCTATATTTGGCTTGGACAGTTGAATTTTAACAGTTTTAAAATGTCTCTGTTGTTAATGCTTCCAGCTTCAATTGCTGTTTTTGCTGGAGTGAGAATTGTAAAAGTTATCCCAGAGCCATTATTTTTTAAAATAGTAGTGTGGGCGTTATTACTAATTTCAATTAAGCTTATCGCAGATGGAATTAGGGTTCCCTTAGGTTTACGATAGCAACTAAGGTGCCAAATTTAGATAAATAAACCTGATACCATTATATGGACCTTTAAGAATTAGGAGATGGCTAGTGCTGACAACAGTGCCTTACACGCGTGATTTAGTATTGGTTGGTGGGGGGCATGCCCACGCTTTGGTGCTAAAGTCTTGGGGAATGGATCCCCTGTTCGGCGCACGTCTGACGGTCATCAATCCTGGACCTATGGCACCCTACACAGGCATGTTGCCGGGTTACGTCGCAGGGCATTACAAGCGCGATGAAATAGAAATTGATTTAGTCCGGCTGTGTCGGCATGCGGGTGCGCGGTTAATTTTTGACAAAGTTGATGGTATTGATCGCATTAATCAGGAATTGCTTTTAGAAGGGCGTGGTCCTGTAGCGTATGATGTGGCTTCCTTTGACGTAGGTCTTACATCCAAGATGGATTTGCCTGGATTGGCAGAATACGGCACTGGGGCAAAACCTCTGGACGCTTACGCGGCGAACTGGCACAAATTTCTGCATCAGGTGTCTCAAGGTGAACTTGCTCCCAAAGTAGCAGTGATTGGTGGCGGTTTTTCTGGATGTGAATTAGCCATGGCGATGGCCTTTGCTATCAAGTCTATCGGTGTGAAGCCTAGCGTCACGCTGATCGAAAATTCTTCTTATATCTCTGGTGGTGGTAATACTCAGCGAAAAATCCTAGCCGCCATGGAAAGTCTGGAAATAAGTGTAAAAACTGGGGTAAAGGTTTCTGAGATTTGCCTGGATAGAGTAATTCTGGAAGGTCAGCCACCAGTTATGGCAGCGTTTTGCGTCAGCGCCATGGGAGGTGTGGCACATGATTGGATTACTCAGACAGATTTACCTCAGAAAAAAGGTTTCATCGAGATTAATGGGCAGCTGGGTGTGGTTGGAGACGAGACCTTGTTTGCGGTTGGCGATTGCGCAGTAATGGCGCATGCAGTAAGGGCTAAGGCTGGTGTTTTTGCTGTGCGCGCGGCTCCAATATTGCATTACAACATGCGAGCCGCACTAACAGGTGGTATCCGCAAGACATGGTATCCACAGAAAAACTATCTCAAATTAATATCTCTTGGAGGGCAATCTGCAATAGCAGAAAAATTTGGCTTTTCGCTCAAGACAAAGTTCATGTGGCGCTGGAAAGATAGAATTGATAAAATTTTTATGGAGAGGCTCAATGACTTACCCGAAATGGTTATACCCAAACCAGATGGTCAATTAGCAGTTGGTGCGTTGGAGATTTTAGACGCTAAGCCACTCTGTGGTGGGTGTGGTGCTAAGGTAGGGCGTGGCGTGCTTTCACAGGTGTTAAGTACAATAGCTCAACCCGGTAAAGATGTGGTTACGGGTGTGGGTGATGACGCGGCTGTGCTGCGTCAGTCAGATGGAAGTTTTCAGGTAATCAGTACTGATCATTTGCGAGGTTTGATTAATGATCCCGCTATGATGACGCGAATAGCGGCTGTTCATGCTTTGGGTGATATATGGGCGATGGGAGCGCAGCCTCAGGTCGCCTTAATTTCTATCGTAGTTCCACACATGTCTGATAATTTGCAGACACGTACGTTATTTGAAATCACGCAAGTGGCAACCGAGGTTTTGAATTCATCTGGTGCACAACTAGTGGGTGGACACACAACAATGGGTTCGGAACTCACAATTGGTTTCACCGTAACTGGTGTAAGGGAGTCCATGCCTTTGACGGTGTCTGGGGCTAAAGCTGGCGACTTGCTTATTTTAACTCGACCTATTGGGTCAGGTGTTATTATGGCTGCTGATATGGCAGGGCAAGCGGACGGGTCGGACGTAGCAGCTGCATTGACCATTATGGGTCAAGCGCAGAACGTCGAGGCAGCGGTTTTGGGTCCTGTGGCGAATGCTATGACAGATGTGACAGGGTTTGGCCTAGCAGGGCATGTATATGCAATGTGTAAATCTTCCCAATTGGATGCTGATCTCTGGCAGGAGGCTATCCCAATTTACTCGGGTGCTCGCACCCTGTCGTTTGCTGGTGTGTCATCGGTGTTGATGCCAACGAACCGTAAAGATACGCAAGTCAAAGGTGTAGAGGATGAATTGCTTTATGATCCACAGACCGCTGGTGGACTTTTGGCTGCGGTACCTGAGGGGTCCAGCGATAGTGTGCTTGAGGCATTGGCTTTAAAAGGTTGTTTTGGCCATGTGATTGGCTGCCTTACGGAGGGAACTGGTCAACTACGTCTCAGTTGAACCGCCCAATCAAAGTCTTGGCAGTTTTCGAAAGTGTGCTGTCGGAAAGATCTGACAATTCAATACTATGGACGGTGGTTTCTTTAATATCTGTAGATTTTGCATACCGAGGGTCATAGTGATTAGTGATTAAACCTAATGCTAACTTTTTCCACTCCCCTAATTCTACTTGCCCCAACCATTCCATAATCTGTTGACGATTATGATAAGGGCGTAGCCTATTTATAAGGTCGCATAAGGTGACTTTATCATGTGTGAGATCGGCGTAAGCTTTGCAAAGGAAATCGCTGCGTGCGTCTAAAGTGCTGCTGACTTGGAACCGGGGGGCCGCTCTCATTGACGCCCATAAAGATGGAGGGATTAATCGCTCCCCGATTTTGCTACTCTCTGCTTCAATAAAGGTAATTTTGGCAGGGTTAAGAGATAACAGTTTAGATGAGATGTGACTTTCAAACATTTTTTGTGTCGGTTGCTCTGAACTAACGCCGCCAAATAGTGAACCCCGATGGGCGGCAATTCCCTCCAAGTCGAGGATTTGTGCCCCATTTGCAGCAAGTTGTTGCAATAGAGCGGTCTTAGCGGTTCCGGTACTGCCACCGATTAGCATCAGGCGATGTGGAAGTGCTATGTTGTAGAGTGTCTTCACTACCTCGCGGCGGTAACTTTGATAGCCGCCTTCCAGCAGTTGCACGCGCCAACCTACTTGCTCGAGGATTGAAGCGAATGCGCCAGAGCGTTGCCCGCCACGCCAACAATAAATGAGTGGTTGCCAACCACCATCTTTGGCTGCAAGAGGGCCTTGGAGGTGGGTGGCAGCATTCTGAGCTACCAACGCAGCACCTTTTTTGCGAGCCATGAACGGGCTTACTTGTTTGTAAATAGTACCTATTTCGGTACGCTGTGCATCGTCTAGCACTGGGAGGTTGATCGCACCAGGAAGATGATCGTCGGCGTATTCCGCCGGAGCACGAACGTCTATTATGGTATCTGCAGTAAACTCCTTCAGACTGGCTATAGAGTTTAAGGTTAACAGATTCATACCATTCCTTTTTTTATCAGTAGTGTCGTTTAACTTTTTTTTTGAGATGATCCAAGTGGACTTATGTACATAAAAACCTGACTGGTAACATATATTTATATTTTCTTCAGTTGCATTGGGTGGCCGAGGCTTTTTAAGCCTATATTTAAAAACTTAATTGAGGTTTAAGTATTTTAGACAGTGACATTTTGGATCCTTGTTTATTGGCCAGATAAAGAGGTGTTGTTTATGGATACTCAGCATTGGATTTGAAGATGAAATTTTTATCAAAACTATTAACAGTTGTTTTATCAGTATTAATGACAACCTCTGTCCTCGGTGAGGATATTAAGACACCAGAATGGTTATATATTCACACTGCTGAAACAGCACAAATGGCCTCTAACACTACAATAATTATTGACCTAAATAGAGAGATATTTGCATTTACTGACAGACCTAACCGTCTTTATCGTTATTTAAAATCAACTGATTTTGTTGCCCTCTGGGATGCGAATATTACGAATGGGTTTCAAGCTAATCCGCCAAATTCAATGATTACCTGGATGATTGGTGAGGCAACGCAGCAGGTAGAAGCTAATATCTTGAATGCTGAGGTTACTGACGGTGGTAATAGCATTTTGTACGAACTTAAGCTTAAAGCTGGAACCCAAATACCTATAAAACTGTCTCACGTCTCCGTCTTTGTAGGGGGCGTATGTGGGGGAAATGGAATGGGTGGTGGGAAACAAGCCGGTGTTTTAATGCGCTGTAAATAATTTCGCCTAAGCCTTCTCATAAATCTGGTTTCCGTTAAAACTGGTTAGGCGGTATTTAATTCTATTTGTACCAGATTATATGCTTTATTGGTCTTATCCACTAGTTCTCAACCGATTGGGCAAATAGCTTTATACTTGACACAAATAGTAAGAATTATTTATTAGTTAATAGGTTATTTGAGACCTCAATTGTAGTTTTCTTTCAATGCATAATATTAAGTAGTTTCGAGAATTTCAAAATTAAAAACTTAAAGATGTACTGAATTTAGATTCTTAATGATGATATAATATAATGGAGATATGAAAATGGAAAATGCAGCTTTAGATAGAAATACAAGGGCGATATTTGCTGGCTCTTTAAGCAGAGACTTAGCAACAACTACTGCGATTGGCGTGATTTCAAATTTGGTCACGCTTTACCTCATATCTACAACGGGTGCACCGCAGCTAGCTATATCTGCTATTATAATATCAACATTTTTGTTCACTTTCTTATCTGGAACGAACACAATGGATCAATTTAAGGCGTGGATTGCTGACATGGATGAGCAGGATGCCAACAGCCATTCTGGAAAACTTGCAAAGCAAGCACCGTTTACCATGTGGAAAACCGTTTATAGTCTAACCTTTTTGGCAGTCGCGGTAACACAGCTGTTAGAAGTCTGGATTTAATTTGCAGACAAAAGTGGCTAGAAAACATCTAGCCACTTTAAAAATTTAAGGCGGGCGTATCGATGCCTTTGGTGTAGGTAATTAGGGTTTTAAAACCCTAATTACCTACTTCGGTTAGTTTTTTCTTCTTGCGAATAAAGATAAACGATTTCACGCATACCGTAAGATATAACGCACCAGAAAAACTCATAAATAATTTGGACAAATCGGCCCAAAAACTGGTCTCCAGGATTGTTCCTGAAAATAAACTTCCAATAACGCTTAGCCCAGCTAAAAAGATTATTAGACCAATAACCACGTTTATATGCATTACTAGTTTTTGTTTTGCTGGCACTGCACGAGCGACAAGACCGAGAACTAGAATTGGCAGGCCGAGCATGGCGGGAATATAAGATGTAAGGGAATTGCTGCCACTCGCAAATGACACAAGAACTGCAAAGAGTGCTAAAAGAACTCCGTATATTATAGAGACTTGGGCGGTGTTTAATCCGAAGACTTGATATTCATTTTCTGACATTTTCAAATTTCTTTTCTAGTTTTAT
>ENA-OQVM01000696-OQVM01000696.1-marine-metagenome-genome-assembly--contig:-NODE-696-length-49980-cov-4.657636_pt1 | contig 49980 bp, 52 predicted proteins | sample MGYA00237776_ERZ505498 | MGnify/ENA primary metagenome ERZ505498 (study PRJEB26159, sample SAMN06265151) | marine metagenome | isolation source: Helgoland LTER site | place: Germany:Helgoland, sampling...
AGCAAAAGAGTTAAACATCGTCATCGTAGCTTCATTGTTTGAAAAACGTGCCACCGGTCTTTATCACAATACCGCAATTGTGCTGGAAAAAGACGGCACAATTGCAGGTAAATATCGCAAAATGCACATCCCCGATGACCCCGGTTTTTATGAGAAGTTTTACTTTACTCCTGGCGACTTAGGCTTTGAACCGATTCAAACCAGTGTGGGAAAACTCGGTGTGCTGGTATGTTGGGATCAATGGTATCCAGAGGCGGCAAGGTTAATGGCGATGGCTGGGGCCGATATACTGTTTTATCCCACTGCGATAGGCTGGGATAAAAACGACACAGCAGCAGAACAGAGCCGTCAACACGATGCTTGGAGAACCATACAGCGCTCTCATGCCATAGCTAATTCGTTACCCGTAGTGGTAGCAAACCGCACAGGTTTTGAAGCATCTCCAGTGGCGGGCGATCCCGGCATTCAGTTTTGGGGACAAAGTTTTATCGCTGGCCCACAAGGTGAAATGTTGGCTCAAGCCAGCAGCGATAAAGAAGAAAACTTAATAGTCGACATCGATCTTCACCGCACAGAACAAATCAAACGTATCTGGCCGTATTTTAGAGATCGTAGAATCGATGCCTATAATGATCTAACCAAGAGGTGGCGAGATACATAGATGATGTAAAACGCCATTTATGATGGAGTTTGATTACCGATTTAAACATCCCAGTACGCTGGGAATTTGTCAAGAAGTCAGGTGTAAATCCATCACATAGCAGTGACAAGTCGTTTACCCCTGACGCCCACAAAATATTGACATCTATGCAGCCTAATCTGTATCCCTAAATTTAAGCTTTTGCACTTGGGCGGCTGCTTACTGCGTTATACCAACGTCTTAGATTAGTTTGTTCATCAGTCAGTTTAATGTTCACAACTCGGGCAAAATCGACTGCACACATAGCAGTAATATCAGCGATAGTAAATCGGTCAGTGGCAATAAATTCAGACTCAGATAAACGTTTTTCTAGTACTTTTAGGTAATCTGCTGCGTTTTTACCCGCTACTTCACCGTATTCTTTAACGGGTGTCATACGATCTTTAAAATAACCGGTTGTATGTTGAAAACACATACCTACCTGACCAAAAAAGTACAATTCAACCTGACGGTGCCACATATCAATGCTCGCTTTTTCTAGGGCGTTTTTCCCCAACAGGTTGATGTCTGGATACAGCTGTTCAAAATACAAACATATCGATGCGCCTTCACTGATGCAGGTGCCATCGTCTAGCTCTAGGATCGGTATCTTGCCCATCGGATTTTTCTGGCGCATTTGTGGTGATATATTTTCACCCATTTGTAAATCAACTTGCACATATTCCATAGGGATATTTTTTTCAGCTAAAAAGATGCGAACCCGTCTTGGCGAGGGTGCTGTCTTAGTGTCATATATTTTCATAGTGGTGCTTCTTTGATATTGATTGCCACTAAAAGCGACGCTCGAAGTGAATAATCATTAATTTAGCCAGTAACGCTTGCGATACTTTTCATATGTGGTGTTTGTTTGAAATATTTCGGTCCTTGATTAACACCCCTCAACAGAAATATGTTTTGTTTAGATTCAGTCTTGGCCTAACTTATCGCTGTGGATGCTAAAGATAGGTAGAAAATAGAAAAAGTAGGTTTATCCACAGAGACAATAATATACCGTAATTAACGGTTGGTTTAAAATAGGCTCTTCAACTGAGGCAATTACCTAACCTCAAAGCTGGTATAATCTGCCCCAACATTAAACAATATTTATGAATTAAGAATATTTATGCCAAATGAAAAAAACGTTTTAGGCCAACCGTTAAAACTTTGCTGTGGAAATACTGGTTTTACCCGTGAAGGTTTTTGCTATGTGCCTTCAAGCGATCATGGCAATCACAGTGTGTGTGCAGTTGTTACTGAAGCGTTTCTAGCGTTCTCAAAATCAATAGGTAATGATTTATCTACTCCCATGCCACAATATGAATTTGCAGGGTTAAAAGCAGGAGATAAGTGGTGTTTGTGCGCTGCCCGTTGGCAAGAAGCATTTAATGCCAACTGCGCACCTAAAGTAGTGCTATCGGCAACCAACCAAGCATGTTTAGCCGTGATTAAATTAGAAGATTTAAATGCTTGCAGCATCCCCGAATAAATCAAGACTTAGCTATCCTGAGACTTTATCCATTTTTGAACAGCTTGCTGGCTGTTCGAATGGATTTGTTGATGATTCTGGCTAACCCACCACTTTTCCATAATACGCACATTTTTTTGGTTAGATTTATAAAGTAAATCCACCACATCCCCTACAAATGGGATTAAGCCCAGCAGAAAATCGATACCGATATTTTTTAGCATCGCTATCCTTAAAGCCCGCGGCACCGATATGCTTTTCGCCATAGCAACAATGCTCAAAGAGACAGCAGTCATTATCAGATCCCCTATCACCGGGATAAGGCCAATTAAAAAGTCTAATCCCAAGCGAACACCTATGATGGGTATGCGCACCTTATTGTCGGTCAAATTGGCCAACTTTTGTGCCTGCAAAAGCGCTTTGGGTGCCTGAACGGTTTCAGTCATTTCTTTTCAACGTTGTTATGCTTGGTTAATCACTTGCAAAATTTGCCCACAAAACCAAGCCATATAAGTGCCCACTGTATAACCAAATACAGCTAACATTACGGCTACAGGTGCCAGTGAAGGATGAAAAGCAGAGGCGACAATAGGCGCTGAAGCCGCCCCGCCCACATTCGCTTGGCTGCCTACTGCCATATAAAACAAAGGCGCTTTAATTAGCTTGGCAACAAGCAACATAAGCGAAGCATGGATTAACATCCAAATTGCACCAATCACAAAAAATAGAGGCTGATCTGCAATCATCGTTACATCCATCTTCATACCTATGGTCGCAATTAATATATATAAAAAAGCTGAGCCAATTTTTGAAGCGCCTGCTCCTTCTAGCTGACGCACTTTGGTGAAAGACAGCACCACACCAACCGTACTCGCAAAAACAATCATCCAGAAAAATTTACTATGGAAACTAAACTTCTGTGACTCAGGGAAGTTTTCAACAAAATATGGTGCAATAGTATCAGCAAACATATGCGCAAAACCTGTTACTCCTAGTCCCACCGCTACAATCAACATAATGTCAGTTAGGCTTGGAATGCGCGAATGTTCAGCCTCAAAACTCTTAACCTTTGCTTTAAGCTCATCAATTGCTGAGGTATCAGCACCCGTTTTAGCATCAATGGATTTTGCGTTTGCCGCCATAATTAACAGCACAGCCATCCATAAATTTGCCACTATGATGTCAACCGTTACCATGGCTGAGAACATCTGGTCACCTGCACCATAAATTTCTTTCATAGCCACTTGATTAGCACTACCACCAATCCAACTTCCTGCAACCGTCGTCATGCCTCGCCACACTGCATTGGGACCATCGACACCTAACAACTCTGGGAAAAAAGTAGCCACCAACATTAGAGCAATTGGGCCGCCAATCACGATGCCCAAAGTACCAGTAAAAAACAAAATAATCGCTTTGCTGCCTAACTTAGCTATGGCTTTTAAATCGACACTAATAGTCAATAATACTAAACAGGCAGGCAGCAGATAACGAGAAGCCACATAATAAAGCTGAGAGTTTTCGCCATCAATCAAGCCAAAGGTATTTAACAGCGAAGGTAAGAAATAACAAAGTAAAACTGACGGCACAAACATATAAAATTTGCGCCAAAAAGGAGCTTGGCTGTTGGCGGTATAAAATACTAAACCCAGTAAAATCGCCAAGATACCCATAACAGTAGCATCGTTGGTAAAAAATGGGGTGTGGCTCAAAGCTTGATCAGTTAGGTTGTGTGTAGACATGGAAATTCCCGTTCTGCATCCGTCTTATTCACCCATAACTGGGTTTGCGCGGCTTTTCTGATTATTATCTAATAATACCCATCAGATTATGTAATTCTAGCGACGTGAGCAACATAAGAATGTAAATATTATGTTAACACACGCCGCTGAACAGGTCTTGTTTGGCAATAATGCAGTATAAATCAAATTATTTACTTCTCGGCCCCTTTAGCTTTTGCCAGTTCATTGCGAAGTGCAGTGCTCTGTGAAGTTTTTGCCCAGCCCTGTAAGTGAGACTCAAGTAACTTCGTAAGGACTTGAATATGTGCTTCATCTGCATTTAGTGCCGCAATATATTCATAACGTTCACCGCCGGCTTCAAGAAAATAGTCACGATTCTCTTCGCCAATTTCCTCAATCGTTTCTAAACAATCTGCAGCAAATCCTGGACAAACGATTTGTACAGATTTTACGCCTTGCTCTGGAAATGCCTTAAGCGAATGATCAGTATAGGGTTTTAACCATTCTTCTCGACCAAAACGTGACTGAAAACTGGTGAAGTGTTCATTATCTTTGAGGCCTAATTCTTCTGCAATTAGCCTAGAAGTTTTATGGCATTCACAGTGATAGGGGTCACCATTTAATAAATAACGTTTAGGAATGCCGTGATAGCTAAAGATCAACTTATCGGCTCGACCATGTTGCTCCCAGTGAACTTTAATTTTATCTGCCACCGCTTTTATATAATCTGAGTTGTCATGGTAATGCGTGACAAATCGCAGTTCAGGTATCCAACGTCTTTTACTGAAACTCTGGGCAATTGCATCAAAAGTAGAGCCGGTTGTTGAGGCGCAGTATTGTGGGTACAGCGGCAATACCAATAACTTTCTTACCCCCTGCTGTAACATTTTGTCGACCACAGAATCTACGGAAGGTGAACCATAGCGCATGGCAAATTCTACCTCTATATTATCGCCATACTGTTGTTTCAGGTTTTCTCGCAATGCATTGGCTTGATCTTGAGTGTGATACATAAGCGGTGAGCCTCGATCAGTCCACACAGTCTCATAAGCTTTAGCTGAACGTTTAGGTCGAATATTCAAAATCACCAGATTTAAAATCATCCACCATAGTAGTCTTGGCACTTCCACCACTCTGGGGTCAGATAAAAATTCTTTTAAATAACGTTTTAATTCAGCTTTTTTAGGCGCATCGGGTGTGCCCAAATTTGTGACTAACACACCCACTTTATCATTTTGGCTGTGGGTAAAAGTTGGACTACCTTGGTATTTCATGAATAACTCTTAATGACATTAAATAGGGAAAAACGAGTACTCGACATAATAACATTAGAACACGCAAAAAGGTTTTTTTTGGACGAGTCGCTCAAAAAATCCATGTATGAGTTAGTTAACCGTAAATGATGCTCTGGGAAGCTCGCGTCTACAATATGCCTCTCCCAATATCTTCGATGATACATCTATCACTTCACCGCAGTGCTAATCAGCGAGTATTGAAGCCAAATATAAGCCCACTGTTCGCATTTATTAAAAACAGTATTATTAAGAACAAGTTAATCCACCGTTATGTAAAGTAGAACGCACCGAAGGATTATTAATAGATAAGCCACTCGTCACAGCACCCAACAAAATAGTAAAGATACTGAAGGTATTATCATTCTTACAGTCATAACTTAAATGTAGAAACGGCATGACAAATAGAGTTTTCTAAAACAACTGCAATATTGCTAACAGATCCTTTTACAGCCAGCCTTTAGCTTATAAATATTTTTGGTTAACTGAAACAGTCAAAAATACTCATACAGTAGATTAAACTTAAGAGTCTTTCCTGTCATTTATCGTTAATATCTGGCGCTGTAATTGAGATATCTGTAGGGATATTTCTTTAAGGCTTGGTTCACCTTCTTCTTCTAAAGCTTCGGCTCGTGCATTAGCATTTTCTTGCTCCATGACATTCACTACTATGCCAATGACCATATTTAGAAATGCAAAAGCGGTAAAAAAGATAAAGCTCAGATAAAATATCCAACTCAACGGAAACACTTCCATGGTTTCATACATCACATCGGTCCAATCTTCGAAAGTCATCACTCTGAAAAGTGTCAGCAAGGAGATAATAATATTTCCCCATAGATCAGGATTAATGGTTGCGAATAAGGTGCTACCAACAGCAGCATAAATGTAGAAGATGATAAACATCAGTAACATAACATAGCCAAGTTGTGGCATAGCTTTGATTAACGACACCAATAAGATTCTGAGTTCAGGGATGATAGAAATCATTCTCAGCACTCTAAATACCCTGACTAATCTTGCCACCAACGCCAACTCAGTATTATCTGCGGGGATCAAACTAATGATGACGATCAAAGTATCAAAGATATTCCAGAAACTTCTGAAAAAATCTCGCTTACGATGCTCAGCCATAAATCGGATAGTAATTTCAGTCAGGAAAAAAGCGCTGATAAACCAATCAAGAAACTTGGCAATACTGTAAATGTTTTCTGACATTTCATAGGTTTTAGCCCCCACCAATAATGCTGAAAAGATAATGACAGTCACCACAAACATTTCGAATAATTTGTTTGAGCGAATTTGAATAAATTTGTCTTGTAGGGTCGAAGCTTTCATATTGGGACGTGGGTCTCTCAAGTTGCATAATCGGGGATAGACTAGTGTTTTAATAGAGGGTGTCAACAATTAAGCTTTGGCTGTCAATCAATTATCAACAACCAAAAAAATTGTTATTTAGCTTAGGATTTTATTTCGAGGTTAGCGGTTTCTTCCTAAACTATCGTGACTTGTGACCCAGTCACCTGCCAATACCGCGGCGCTAAGGGACAATTCACCAGCCAATACAGTGGCCCCGATAATTTCTGCAAGCTTTTTCACTTTGCCTTTACCAAAACACCCCATTAGCTGTAAACATTCCTTTTGTGTGGGTAATGCAGTACCACCGCCATAAGTAGCGACAATAAGTGATGGAATAGTCATAGCTAAATAATAATTACCCTCACTGTCCACATCGACAAAGCTTATGGCCGCAGAAGACTCGGCTACGTTGGCGGCGTCTTGCCCACAAGCAATAAATATGGCGGCGATGGCATTGGGTGAATGCGCTCCGTTATTCACTGAGCCCGCCATCATGCTGCCAACATTAGATATTTGGCGCATCTTAAATAACATATCTGCCGAGACTCCCAAATTTTCTCTTAAAAGTTGGTTGCTTATTGTGACTTCTGCAATCACTCTTTTACCTCTAGAATGCAAGGTATTCAGTTGTGAATGTTTTTTATCTGTGTCCATTGCACCTGACAAAGTGTATCGCTGTAAACCTGGATACGGATAGTTGGCTTTTATCCATTCGCAAGCTGCAAAACAGGCTTTGCTCACCATATTCTGACCAGCTGCATCACCAGTAGTGAAATTAAACCTTAGATAACGCATCCGCGCAGCAGCGTATTGCTCAATGTTTCGAAGTTGCCCAACTTGGGTAGTTGTTTCAGCTTGCGACTTAATTTTGGCAAAATTATCTTCAATCCATTCGCCCATTTGACGAGCTTGTCTGGCGTCTTCAAATATAAAAACAGGGGCCCGCTGCATGGCATCATCTACTACTGTGACTTTAGCGCCACCTGCTGCAGTAATAACTCGCATACCTCTGTTATAACTAGCGACTAATGTGCCTTCCGTAGTCGCCAAAGGCACATAAAACGCACCATTAGCGTGTTCACCATCAACCAGTATGGGGCCAGCAAGGCCGATAGGTACTTGAGCCACTCCAACAAAATTTTCTATGTTACCGGCTGTTTCCTCGGGTTTAACTGAATAATAACCAATATGTTTCACAGACATTTCAGATTGCTGGTTAACAAAATCACGACGTTGCATAGCCAATGACTCGGTATAATTGTTATTCTTATCTCGGGGAACCGACGGATATTGCTTATTATTATTAGACATAGGTTATCGCTTATTTTTCTTTTGTTGTCTGGGCATTATTTGTAGTGAAACAAAAATAAAAAAGGGCGGCAAAAGCCACCCTCTAAATCTGATTACATAATCTTAGCTGACTTTCGCAGGCATTAGACCACGGTTAATGTCTACCAAATCTTGCTCGGTTAGATTTCCCGACGCACGTTTCAAATCCAATATCGCACTGATAAAATCATAACGAGCACTGGCTAGTCGCTGCCTAGCATCAAATTGGTTTCTGGTGCTGTTTAGCACATCCACAATCGTTCTAGTTCCTACATCAAAACCCGCTTCTGTTGCTTTTAATGCACTGTCCGCTGAAACAACGGCTTGTTGTAAGGCACGAATAGTTGATGTTGCAGCAATAACATCATTATAAGCGGAGCGCACTGAACGAACTGTGGAACGGTACGCCAGTTCTAAATCTTCACTGGCAGCCACAAATCGATATCTAGCTTGAGCAGTCCGGGCGGTGACTGCACCACCAGAATATATAGGGACACTTAAAGTCAAGCCTATTGAATTATTGTCTCTGGCTGGAAAATCACTGTTACCATTTATCTCAGTATCGTTTCTACCATAACTGCCTCCCAGCGAAAGGGTCGGGTAATGCCCTGCTTTGGCTGATGCTATGTCGTCTTTTGCGATGTCTTTTGAAAAATTTCTGACCATAAGATCAAGATTCTTTTCTTCCGCGATCTTTAACCAATTATCAACACCTTCAGGAGAAGGGCGCGAAGCGCTGAAATTTTCGGTATTCAGTACCGAAATGTTGCTATGGTATTTACCAGTGATCTCACGCATCTGCTCCAAACGTAATTCGACCACATTTTCAGTAATAATTTCTTGGGCAACAGTATTATCAAAATTAGCTTGGGCTTCATGCACATCAGTAATGGCGGTTAAGCCAACATTAAAACGTTGTTTAGTTTGTTCTAATTGTCGTTCAATGGCGCGTTTTTCAGCTTGCACAAAAATAAGGCTATCCTTGGCTCGAAGTATGGCTAAATAAGCGTCAGTAGTTCTGATAATTAAATCTTGTTTAGACAACGCATAATTTGTGTCGCTCTGATGCGCCACTTTCTCTGCACGAGATAATGCGACCCAATTTTGTCTATCGTAAATCGACAAATTCAGATTTAAACCTAAACCTATATTCTTCGAATCATTTTCAATTATACCAACCACAGGTTGCCCATTTAAATCAGTTTGGAAGTTAAATTGTTCTTGTGTGCTGTCTGAATAACTAATAGAGCCAGAAACTTGAGGCAATAAACTTGCTCGGCTAATTGATATACCTTCAAAAGCCACATCTCTATTAGCTTTAGCGCGGTTGGTAGTTGGGTCTTTCTCAACTGCCATTTGATAAACTTGATACAGATCATCTGCAAACACAGACGTAGAGAGCCCCATGCTGATCCCTATGTAGATCATCGACGACAAAAATGTTTTTTTCATTGGTAGTCCTATGTGTTTCTTTATCCGATCTTAGCCATGTTCTCAATGGAAGGTACGCATTAGCAAATTAAATTTTATGTATGGGTAAAGTCTAAGCAAATCATGTGTTAAGTAACAACCCTTTGTAGTAACACCCAGGCTTCAAGTGTAACAGAATATTATAAATTAACAGAGTGTAGGCGAAGAGCATATGAAACCTCGCTATGCTAATCTTAATTTTTAAGCGTTTGCGTATGGTCTATATAACTCAGATATAAGTAATCAAGATAACTTATGTGTAAGTACTCAAATAATCGGAGAATAGTTTGCCAAAAGATCAACAAAAAATTCAACAGTTTTCAGGTAAGGATGTACAAATATTAAGTAAGGAAACCCTGTATCAAGGCTTCTTTAAAATGGTTAAATACGCTTTCAAGCATAAATTATTTCAAGGCGGATGGAGTGATGTAGTTGTACGAGAAGTTTTTGAACGAGGCCACGCTATCGCTGTTTTGCCATACGATCCTGTGTTAGATGAATTTGTAATGATTGAGCAAGTGCGTATTGGTGCAATACCCACCTCCTCTTCACCTTGGTTACTGGAAGTGGTTGCAGGGATCATTGATGAAGACGAAACACCTGAAGACGTCTGTTACCGAGAAGCGAAGGAAGAAGCGGGCCTTGATTTAAAGAAGTTGCATAAGGCTTTGAGCTATTTATCTAGTCCAGGTGGCACAACTGAACGCTTACATATTTTCATAGGCTTGGTAGATGCCAGCGATGCTAAAGGTGTACATGGTTTAGAATATGAAAGTGAAGATATTTTAGTGCACAGAGTGCCCGCCGCTACAGCATTTGATTGGATCAACACAGGTAAAATTGATAATGCTGCTGCGCTGATTGCTTTACAATGGTTTGCTATGAATAAACAACAAGTATTGGAAAATTGGTCACATGACTAAAGAGATAGGTCGTAAATATGTTCCCAAGTTAGCCAACATGCATCAGGTGTGTGAGGTTAACTATGGACGTTTATTAAGATTGCTTCCTGACTGCGATACAGAAGATTTAGAGTATCAGTTTCGAGTGAATGCTAGTTTGTTGTACACCATTAAAATTATAGACTGTAGCCGCTATACCAGCACCTTAGAAATGTCACAAAAAAGCCAAACGGGGTATGCATTTTTACGTCCAGTGGTACAGGTGAGGCTATATCACGATGCAAAAATGGCAGAAGTGCTTAGCGCTCAGAATATCGGGTCTCTGAAGCCAAGCTACCAATACCCCAATACCAAGATGTATCAGAAAAACGAAAAAGAAATGGTCAATTTATTTTTAGCCGAATGGGTGCAGTTTTGTTTAACTCAAAGCAACCAACTGCATGCTTCTCAAACCTAATTCATTGCCAAAATGAAAATCATACAAATTTCAGATTGCCATTTATTTGCAGATAATCAAAAGGTTGGTTACAACAACATCAACCCTTTTCAAAGCCTGAAACACATACTGGCTGAAGTTAAAACACAGCAGCCAGACGTGTTGTTAATAACGGGAGACATCAGTGGTGATGGCTCTGGGCAAAGCTACCAACATTTTTCTGGTTTAATCCATGAAACAAAAATTGATTGTCAAATTGGCATTATTCCAGGCAACCATGACAACCAAGCACAACTAAAGGCAAATGTTTTTGAAAAATATCTGTGGTTGAACAATCCACGAATAGTTTTACCTAACCAATGGCATATTCATTTATTAGACACCCAATACCAACAATCAATTGGTCGAATATCAGTGGATAGCTTGACCTCTTTAGCTGAATATTTAAGCCAACACACACACGATTATCACTTATTGGCAACTCATCACCACGCTGTTCCCTGTGGGGGCTGGATGGACAAACATGAATGGAAAAATAGGCGCGTTTTTAATACTATTGTCGCAAAAAATCCGTCAATAAAGGGGGTGGTTTACGGGCATATCCATATGGCGATTGAACAGCAGATAGACCAGTGTTTATATATGGCTTGTCCCTCTACTTGTTGGCAGTTTGCCAACCAAGAAACGTTTGCTACGAACGATTTAATGCCAGGGTATAGAGTGATTAACCTGCTGAAAAATGGTCAAATAAACACCTTCACTGTTCGAATAAAAGAGCCCATTTAACTGTGCAATATGTTGTTATTTATCTTCATGGATTTCTAAGTTCTCCGCAATCTCAAAAGGCGGTGCAATTCCTTAAGTATGTCAGGGCTCACCATCCTGATCTAACCATAGAAATACCACAGCTTGCTAATTATCCTAATGATGCGCTGGCTATTATCGAACAGCTCGTCGCGGAACATAAAGGTAAAAAACTGCGGTTTATTGGTAGCTCTTTAGGGGGGTTTTTATCCACATTTATGGTGGAAAAATATTCAGGTAAAGCCGTATTGATTAACCCTGCAGTGCGCCCTTTTGAATTGTTAGTCGATTTTTTGGGTGAACATATTAATCCCAATACCCAACAACCCTTCTTACTAGAAAAGAAACATATTGATGAACTTCGTCAGTTGGATACACCAACGTTGAACTCAAAATCTGATTATTGGGTATTATTACAAACTGCGGATGAAACCTTGGACTATCGTCAGGCCGAAACCAAATACCAAGATTATAAATTAAATATAGAACAAGGTGGGGATCATAGTTTTCAAGATTTTCAGAGATTCTTACCAGATATTTTTAGGTTTCTACTGCAAGACTAATTGAAGCTTGGTATAACATGTTGCCTATGGCACAAATATTAGGTTGTAGGTATAACACCACAACCAACATTCGCATAATAAGAGCTCTGATTAAAAACTATGTCAAACGAATACAACGCAGACGCTATTGAAGTATTGAACGGCCTAGAGCCAGTTCAACGCCGCCCCGGTATGTACACCGATACCACGCGACCCAATCATTTAAGCCAAGAAGTCATTGATAACAGTGTTGACGAGGCCTTAGGTGGTCATGCTACCTCTATTCGAGTGGTATTACACTCAGACCAATCCATAGAAGTCACGGATGACGGTCGAGGAATGCCTGTAGACATTCACCCTGAAGAAGGTATTTCAGGGGTTGAGTTGATCATGACTAAATTGCACGCTGGCGGTAAGTTTTCGAATAAAAGTTATCAGTTTTCTGGTGGTTTACATGGCGTCGGTATTTCTGTGGTCAATGCCTTATCTAAACGGGTGGAAGTTAATATTCGTCGTGATGGCAACGTCCATCAAATTGCCTTTGAAAACGGCGACAAGGTTCAAGAGTTAGAGATTATTGATACCTGTGGTAAACGCAACACAGGCACCAAAGTTCATTTTTGGCCTGACCCAAAATACTTTGATTCTAGCAAGTTTTCTGTCACTAAGCTTTTACATGTGTTGCGTGCTAAAGCAGTGTTATGTCCGGGCTTAAGGATTCGATTTGATGATAAAGTCAACAATGAAACTACCGAGTGGTACTTTGAAGATGGTTTACGTGACTATTTATATCAATCAGTAAAAGAATATGTGACTTTGCCACAAGATAGCCCCTTCACAGGCGCAATTTCAGGAAACACTGAAGCTGCAGATTGGGCAGTTATGTGGTTACCAGAAGGTGGTGAAATGATCACTGAGAGTTATGTGAATCTTATCCCCACGGCCCAAGGCGGAACCCACGTTAATGGTTTACGCCAAGGATTGTTGGAGTCAATGCGTGAGTTTTGTGAATTTAGAAACCTAATGCCACGCGGAGTCAAACTCACACCAGAAGATATTTGGGAACGATGTAGTTATGTCTTATCCACCAAAATGCAAGATCCACAATTTGCAGGTCAAATAAAAGAACGCTTATCTTCGCGCCAAGCCGCAGCTTTTGTATCTGGAGTGGTTAAAGATGCTTTTAGTCTATGGCTCAACCAACATACTGATGTCGCTGAGTTGTTGGCCGATATGTGCATCAATAACGCACAAACCCGTTTACGTCAAAGTAAAAAAGTCGCGCGCAAAAAAGTCACTCAAGGCCCTGCTTTACCTGGAAAACTCACTGATTGTTCGACGCAAGATACCAGTCGCTCAGAATTATTTTTAGTAGAAGGAGATTCTGCTGGAGGCTCTGCAAAGCAAGCAAGGGACCGTGAATTTCAAGCTATCATGCCACTGCGAGGGAAAATCCTTAACAGTTGGGAAGTAGACTCGTCTCAGGTATTAGCTTCACAAGAAATTCATGATATTTCCGTAGCCTTGGGGATTGACCCTGACTCAGAGGATTTAAGTGGCCTTCGGTATGACAAAATTTGTATTTTGGCAGATGCTGACTCCGATGGTTTACATATTGCCACATTACTTTGTGCACTATTTGTTAAACATTTTAGAACTCTGGTGAATACCGGTCACGTTTATGTGGCTATGCCTCCACTGTTCAGAATTGATATAGGTAAAGAAGTATATTACGCCTTAGACGAAGGTGAAAAAGAAGGTATTCTAGACCGCATCGTCGCTGAGAAAAAACGTGGCAAAGTGAATGTGCAGCGTTTCAAAGGCTTGGGTGAAATGAATCCTTTGCAATTGCGCGAAACTACCATGGATCCGAACACCCGTAGGTTAGTGCAACTGATGGTAGACGATGCAGACCAAATGTTAGAAATGATGGATATGCTGCTATCCAAAAAACGTGCACCAGACCGAAAAGAGTGGCTTGAATCCAAAGGCAATATGGCGATTGTTTAGATATTTGTTTTTAGTCAATATACATATCAATTATCAGGCTTAAAGGCACCTATTTTGGCTAAAACTTTTACATATATCAGTTTTTTACTGCTGCTGATAATCATCGTTATTGCTGGTCTTTTTATAACCGTAATCGAACCTAACCCTGCAGTTGTTTCTAATAGTGGTGAACAGGTCAACCAAGCAGAATCAGTGAAAAAACTGATGACGCAACTCAGTGATAGTATTAAAAATAGAACGAACAGACAAAATATCGATATTACTCAAGATCAACTCAATAGCTTACTGGGTTTTGCACAGCGCGCTCATGGAAAAATTAAAGGCCAGGTTTTTATCAATTCACACGCAACCAGAATTTTGGCTAGCTACCAGCTGCCAAAAAATCCTGTTGGTCAATATCTGAATATTGATATTTTATTGTTACCAGGACTTGGTATTAAAGTTGGTCATGTGAAATTTGGATTTATAAATATTCCTGGTAATTTAGCTTTGGGGACCCTTGTCTACTTAGCTAATTGGTATACCAACAGTGATATCGCCAGTCAATTCGTTCAGCAAGTAGAGTCGGTCTCTATGAATGAGCAAAAGATGCAATTATCCATACTGCCACTGGATAAATTTCTCAGAAATTTAAACGATGTCAAACAAGGTATGGGCGGCAACAGTGATGAGGATATGCGCCTTAGAACGGCATATTATTTAAAACAGCTGTCTTTATTAAGCATAGGTAAAAGGTCAACACCACAATCTTTGGCTAACTATATTGGACCAATTTTTAGTTTGGCAAAAAAACGCTCCAATTACGACACTGCCCCTAAAGAAAACGAAGCCGCAATTTTCGCCCTAGCGATATATGCTGGGCATCATAGATTTGCTAATTTAGTGGGAGATGTTCAGCCAAAAAAGGGCAAGGTAGCCATGCCTATAGCCAAGCCTATTTTGAAATCCCGGACCGATCTTAATCAACATTTTATTCTCTCTGCTGCCTTGAAAATATTATCAGAACAGGGACTGAGTATCGCCATTGGTGAATTCAAAGAATTGATGGACAGAAGTGACGAGGGCAGTGGCTATAGTTTTGTGGATTTGGCGGCCGATTTTGCTGGCGTGGAGTTTGCTATTACTGCCACTAATCCGTCAAGTGCCGGTTCAGTTCAGTCTATATTAGCTGGTATTACTAACGAAAACGTCTTTTTCCCAAACATTGATGGGTTACCTGAAGGTTTAAGCAAAAGTGATTTCACCCGAATATTTACTGAAGTTGACAGTCATAAATACCTAGAAATGGTGCGAAGTATCAACCAAAGGATTGCTGAATTACCCATACATCAGTCACGCTAAAAGCTATAACTTTATAGCTAACGGGCAGTTTTCTGAAATTTATTTAACGTTTTCAGCATCAATTCTATTTTCATTACTAAGCTGGGCAATTGTTCTTTTAAAGAATCTTGGGTGGTTTTTTCTAAGGCCAGCACTTCATTCGCTAATTCTTCTACGTAGGGTTTGAATAATCGACTACTTATAATAAAACCAGCATCTTCGGCAAAAACTGCACTAAACTTGCCCTTACCATCATGTTGTAGACGGCTAATAACTTGGTCAGCATCGATAGATTTTCTATAAATAACTTGAACATTTTCACTGAGAGTTTGAATAATGGCCTGCATAGCTAAAGATTTGCTTAAGGTTGTCGATAAAATTTTGATGAGGGTGATTTTGCCCTTTTTTGTACTCTGCTACAAGTATTAAGGAACACTGTATGGATATTTCAGGAGCAAGTTCCTCGTCGGTTAGTTCGACGCTTGAAATAAAGTCTCTACAACTTGCTAAATCACAGCAAAAAATAGAGGGCCAAGCGACATTAGAACTATTAGAGGCAGCTGCATCACCTAAAACTTCGTCTTCTAATCCATCAATTGGGTCTAACATCAACACTTTTGTTTAATTAAGGATGAAGCTGTAAATCAAGTGGCGTTTTGCCGGGCTGGCCACCTATTTCTCTCACGAGTTTAGGTACCAGGTAACCTGGCTGACGCTTTATTAATTCCCTCATCAGTTCTTTTGCTTTATGGTCAGGTAAGTCAAAATGTTCAGCCCCTTGTACCTTATCCAAAACATGTAAGTAGTAGGGCATCACGCCTATTTCGAATAACCCTTCATTTAAAGCAATTTGTTGGTCCGCAGTATCGTTTATACCTTTCAATAACACCGCCTGATTAAGTAATGTGACTCCTGCCTGTTTTAACTTTTGCATTGACACTGTCAGCGCATCGTCAATTTCATTGGCATGATTAACGTGTAACACCATCACAGGTTTTAAACGAGATTGCGAGAACCATGTAATTAACTCCGTTGTTATTCTAGAAGGGATAACCACAGGTAAACGTGTGTGAATACGTAATCGTTTAATATGTGGGATAGCCTCAATCTGTGCTGTTAACCAAGCTAAAAATTCATCCTTCGCCATCAGCGGATCGCCACCTGAGTATATGACTTCATCGATTTGTGGATTAGCTGAAATATAATCTAACGCTTGTTGCCACTGTTGTTTATTTAGATGGTTATCACTGTAGGGAAAGTGCCTTCTAAAACAATAACGGCAATTCACCGCACAGCCCCCTCTGACGAGCAGCAACAGACGATTGTGATACTTGTGCAATATACCGGACTGTTTATTGTTTTGCTCTTCTAATGGATCGGTGGAATAACCTGGTGCTGGATCAAATTCCTTGCGGCTAGTGAATACCTGCATAAACAATGGATCAAGTGGATCACCTTTTTTCATTTTGGCAGCAAAAGTACGTGGTACTCGCATTGGAAAAAGTTGCCGCGCCTTGATGTCATCTGTGAAGTCTTCTGCAGGTAATTCCAAATATTTGAGCAACAAAATAGGGTTAGAAAATGACATCGCCATTTCTTTTTGCCAGTTACTCTCTACAGTCATCAGTTTTTTAGGTATTATTTGTAACAATTACAGACTCAGCATAGTTATATTACGGGGACACATGGCGAATTTCAGCACAAATGAGTTTAAATCGGGCTTAAAGATAATGCTCGACGGCGAACCTTGCAACATTCTTGAAAATGAATTTGTTAAACCGGGTAAGGGGCAAGCCTTTAGTCGGGTTAAAATTCGTAAGCTTATATCAGGAAAAGTAATTGAGAAAACCTTTAAATCAGGGGATTCGGTAGAAGGTGCCGATGTTATGGATACTGACCTAGCCTATTTATACACAGATGGTGAGTTCTGGCACTTTATGAATAATGAAACATTTGAACAAATTGCCGCAGATGAAAAAGCGGTGGGTGAAAACGTTAAATGGTTAGTAGAAAACGATACTTGTACCATAACGCTATGGAACGGTGCTCCTATTGTTGTGCAACCAGCAAATTTTGTTGAACTAGAAATTACTGAAACCGATCCCGGCCTTAAAGGTGATACTGCAGGTACCGGTGGCAAACCAGCCACTTTATCTTCTGGCGCTGTTGTAAGAGTGCCTTTATTTGTGCAAAAAGGCGAAGTCGTTAGAGTGGATACTCGTAACGGTGAGTATGTGTCTAGAGCACAAAAATAGTTTATATATCAAAATAAAAAAGCCCACATTAGTGGGCTTTTTTATTATTTTAAATGGAATAATAATGCGATCAGAAAACTGGCGGCCTAGCGCTTCAATTAAAGTATTAAGAAAACGCGCCTTAGTTCTACAAAAAATCAGACTCTTTTTTGCACAGCGTGATGTGCTTGAAGTAGACACTCCCATATTAAGCCACGCCTCAGTGACAGATGAACATTTACATTCTTTCTCTACACAATTTAAGCATCCATTTTCACCGCAAACGAGTATCTTGTATCTACAAACTTCACCTGAATTTGCTATGAAAAGGCTCTTAAGTGCTGGTAGTGGACCGATATATCAAATCGGTAAGTCTTTTAGAAATGAAGAAGCTGGGCGTTTCCATAATCCTGAATTTACCATGCTTGAGTGGTACAGGCCGGGCTTTACTCATTTGCAATTAATGACCGAAATTGATGAACTTATGCAGCTGGTTTTAGATTGTGATTTAGCTGAACGTGTCACCTACCAAGATATATTTAAACAGCACTTGGGTTGCTGCCCACTAACAGCGAGTCTGTCTGATATCAAAACCCTGGCTAACCAACACGGCTATGATGAACTTACTGCCAATGAAAACAACAAAGATACATTACTCATGCTGTTGTTTAGTCAACACGTAGAGCCCCAAATTGGGCAAGTCCGTCCTTGTTTTGTAATGGACTTTCCCGCTAGCCAAGCTGCTTTAGCAAAAATAAGCTCCACTAACCCATTGGTAGCCGAACGGTTTGAGTTGTATTTCAAAGGCATCGAATTAGCAAATGGTTTTCATGAACTGACCGATGGGCCAGAACAACTGAAACGTTTTGAACAAGATAATACTAAACGTCAAAATATGGGACTGGATATCATGCCCATTGATAGTAATTTTATTGCGGCGATAAACTTCGGCCTGCCAGCATGTTCAGGTGTGGCTCTGGGTGTTGATAGACTTTTAATGCTTGCATTGCACTGCTCTGAAATTGACCAAGTCATCGCTTTTGAAAATAGTCGAGCATAGATTGAACATTATAGCTCGACACACTGTATTACTTACTTAAGAAGATGCATGCAAGAAAGTCATTGGTTTATAGACCATTAGGGTGCCATAACCTAATGCTGGATCAATAGAAAATTATCAATTTAAGGCCAATCAATAACCTATGTCTGATGTACAACTCCCCCTTCTGCAAACTGAGTGGCTCACCTTACAAAACCAATTCGATAGTTATGAGAAATGTTCTCTGGTTATCAAGCTCTTTAGTATCTTAGTCTGCTGCATTCTGGTTTTTGCATTAAATGCAGGTGTATGGTCGATGTTAGTCGTTGCTATCTTATGGCTACAAGACGGTATTTGGAAAACGTTCCAATCGAGAATAGGCAAACGCCTTGAAGTAGTCGAACAAGCAATTCAAGACAACCCACACCACGCTCCAGAGCTCTTATTACAAATGGGAATGCAGTTTAATCTTGCGTGGAGCCAATCAAGGCCTCAGGCCATTGGCTTGATTAGCGAATACATCAAACAATCACTTAAACCTACAGTAGCTTATCCTCACGTGCTTTTAATTGCTTTAGTCATTGGAGAGTTGTATGTCAGCTAACCAGAAACACTACCTTATTGGTTATGGCAGCTTACTTAGCCATGATAGTCGCTCACGCCATTCCAATATTTTTTGCCCCAATATGCCTATTGTTGCACACGGATGGCAGCGAGAGTGGTTGGCAAGAGGTATGGCACACTTACAAACAGCTTTAGGCGTGTCGCAAGTTGAAACGGCTAGCTTGAACGCAGTGTTATTGCGCATTAAACAAATATCACCTGAACTTCGTGACCGTGAGCAAGACTATCAATTCATAGAAGTCGCCCCTGACAGCATAGTGGCCGCCCAAGAGTCTGAGTTAGCACAGACTGAACTTGCCAACATTCGAGCTAACCCAGACACCTGTAAAATATTTATATGTGCCAATATGCATAAATTACCAGCCAACAGCCAATATCCTATCTATCAAACATATATAGATACGTGTTTAGTGGGGTGTTTTGATATGTGTGTCACCAATTTTGCCTCAGAATTTATCCAAAACACACACTTTTGGGAGCATGGTTGGATAAACGACCGCCATGACTGCCTTTATGCTAGACCTGCAACAGTTACGCAACAGCAACATCAACAAATTGACCAGCTATTAGCACAACATCAAGTATTAGAGTATCGTCAAGAAACAAAACGTTAAATGTCAAAACGTCGTCCAAATTCAGATTGCGAATATTAAAAATAAAAGTTACAAATCTTATTGTTAAACAGTTAAACGCCTAGATTGATTAAGTACACTGGTGAGTGAAAAGTCAAAAACAGACAAGACTTCGTTATTTTTAATCAACAAAGGCCACAAATATGTACCACCAATATGGCAGGGGTTGCTTTAGAGACGGCCAAGCTTTTGTTGGCTGATGTTTGCGAACAAAACCTCACTGAAAGAGTATTAACTTTCACCTGTTGACAATGAAAAATCTATCAATCTACAGATAAAACTAAGTTTCATATGTAAAGGATTGGTAGATTTAACTCAAAGTAGGGTCGACACAAATTTCATTTGAATGACCTTCCAAAAATTATTAAACCGGGGGTAAAACAAGCACTTTTATCAAAATAACCTGCTCTACCGGTACGTCTGACCAGCCATATCTGGGGTCAAAATCGGTTTTCACTGCAGCCATTTTATCCAATACTTCATACCCTTCAACAACTGAGCCAAATGCGGTATAACCCCAATTTTTTCCAGGATTTAAGCTGTCGTTATTGCTCATATTGAAGAAAAACTGGCGAGTGGCAGAGTGTGGGTCACTCTGTCTTGCCATGGTAATGTTGTACATCACATTTTTTAAGCCATTGCCAGACTCATTGAATATTTTCCCAAACGATGGTTTTTCTAAAAAGTTGCTGTCATAGCCACCACCTTGCACAACAAAATCAGGCACAATGCGATGAAAAATGGTGTCTTCATAGCTGCGCTTGTCGACATAACGCAAAAAATTATTCACGGTAATAGGCGCTCTGGAACGGTCTAACTCAACGATGATATCTCCCATACTGGTCACCATTTTGACGTGGGGGTAATAATTACCGGGCTGAATATGTGATCCATCATCCTTAGCTTTTGCTGAGGTTAAGGATGAGGCGATGACAATATATGCGACAAAAATTGTTTTTAACATGGTGATAATCCTAGAGCCTATCGTTTCGTAGCAGACAAAATACTGAATTTTTGATTGGTTGCAACTGTTGCTGCATTACCAAATAGTCTTTTTAGTTTATTGGGGTAATCTAAATGGCGATTACCCACCACAACCAACTGTCCGCCATTTTGAAGCACTGACTTGGCATCTTTAAACATTTGCCAAGCAATGTGATCCGTGACGGTATTTTGTTGGTGAAAAGGTGGGTTACACAGCACCATATCCGCTTCAGTAAATTTAGATTTTTGAGTGAAGTTATCCAGACAGTTGTTTACAATAAAATCACATTGATGTTCTTTTTCTGCCATGTTGACCAATACATTTTTTTTGGCAGAGGCAACGGCCATATATGACTCGTCAACAAACACGACCTTAATGTGTTTACTTTGATCAAGGATATGTAACCCCAACACACCATTACCACAACCCAAATCAATAACCGTTTTGTTATTCATATTTGCTAATTTGGATAAATGCTCGAGCATAAACCTTGCGCCAATATCCAATTGCTGACGCGCGAACACGTTAGCCAAATTACTGATTTTAAACCGAGGTTTGTCAGTAAACCAAATAGTTGGATAAGGACTAGAATCAGATTTTATTCCCGCAGGCTGACAAAAAACTAAACGTGCTTTTTTCTTTGCTAATGAAGTGGTAGTGCTACCTAAATATTTTTCGAACAAGGCTAAGGTAGATTTTTGTATTAAGTTGGCCTTGCCTGCTGCTATTACTGTAGTTGAGGGTGACACTCTGGCTTGTAAGTCAATTAACTGTTGCTCAAGTAAAGCGGTAGTTTTGGGAACTTTGAGTAAAACGACTTCTACTGGTGAGTCTATTGGTGTCACTGAATCATAAAATGAAACTGACTCAATAGGGATATTATTTTGCTGCAAATTCACCAAACAAGATTGTTTAGCAACAAAAGAATCACTCACCCATATAGGTTTTGAATCAGCAAACCAGCACGCTAAGGCACCAAAATCATCATTATAAATACTAACCGATTGATTCTTTATGTCTTGAAAATTTTGTTCTACATATTCAATTATATACTCATCTGCAGCATCCCATGCTTGCCAACTCGGATGTTGTAAGTCTTGTGGATACCTAACTAACTGCAAATTTCTGTCTAAAAGCGTTAAACTGGTGTTCATTTTTGTCCAAATCTGATGGGTTATGCAACAATCACTGTTTGAATCACAATATGATAACACGCCAATACAGCTGGACATGCCAGATGCAGACCTAAAATACTACCCTAATTTTTTTTCGCCAGCAGAAGCAAACATTCTGATGAGTAGACTGCAGCAGTCTGTAGAATGGCAGCAAGAACAAATCACTCTATACGGGAAAACCTTTAATATACCAAGATTACAAGCCTGGTATGGCGATAAAGATGCGAGCTATCAATATTCCAATTTGAGCATGTGTCCTTTGCCATGGAGCCCAATATTACTTGAACTGAAACAAAAGTGTGAAAACGTCAGCCATTGTTCGTTTAACTCTGTTTTAGCAAATTTATATCGCCACGGCCAAGATAGTATGGGCCGCCATGCAGATAACGAGCCTGAACTAGGTCACCAACCTGTGATCGCTTCATTAAGCTTTGGTGAAACACGCAATTTAGACTTTTATCACAACGGCACTAAAGATAAGGTTAGAATACCCTTACACCATGGCAGTCTGTTGATAATGAGTGGCGATACTCAAACATATTGGCAACACAGCATGGCTAAAACCAATCAAGTACGCGCAGCGAGGATCAACCTCACATTCAGGCATATTCACAAAACCGCGCATCCTTAGCACTTAATCATATAAATACCTACCTAAAAACCAACAAAAAATATACCGATAACAGTCAATGAGTTATGCTCAAAGTCGCGTGCTTTGTCAAAAGCAATATGCTGCGTTGCCTTTTTAAAGCTAAAGTTGATGTAATAAAAATAAAAGGGAAATTTGATCTTGGAGAATATATGAAGATTCAAAATAACATTGAAAAAAAGTTACTCAGTCACTTTAATCCACAACACCTTGAAGTCATAAATGAAAGTGCTATGCATAATGTACCAGCGGGTTCAGAAAGCCATTTTAAGGTAGTGATTGTCACCCCAATGTTTGGTGGGGAACGCCTAATAAAACGCCATAGAGCGGTTAATGCAATATTAAAAGAAGAGTTAGCAAACGACATCCACGCTTTAGCCTTACATACTTACACTCAAGAAGAGTGGCACAGTTTGTATGGTGCGTTTCCTACGTCACCTAATTGTCTGGGAGGAGGTAAAAAAGAGCAGTAAAAAGGCGTCATAATGACGCCTTTAATTCACAGTAAGATAACGCGCATCAGCTTACAAATAGCACGCTTAGATAATTAAAACTTATCATTAGCTTGGGCGTTATGTGTTCCTGAAACATAACCCGTCCATGAATCATAACTATAAGGTGGCTCTTCGTTAAACAAGTTGGTAACACCTAGCGTCAGAGTGGTATTTTCTATACCCGCATAGTTAACAGTAGTATCAACCGTGATCATAGCTTCGATATCCGGTGCTATAGTTCCGTTTGAACGATTGCGTATAGCAGAGTCTTGCTCAAACGCACCAATATAGTTGATGGCAAAATTTGCACTCCAGTCTGCTTTTATCCATGAACCAGAGGTTGTCCAACGTATTTCAGGCTGTTCAAATCCCCCTTCTTGGGTATCGATGCGGCCGCCAGTTCGAATATCTTCCTAATTCAATACATAATTTAAGACGTAGTTGAATTTAAAGTCGCCCCTGTCATTTGACATTTTGTCACCTAGATCAAGATCTAAACCAGATGTTTTAAGATCAAATAAGTTCTCAAAACGGTCCTAAACACGAACCACTTGGCCTGGATCACCCGCAACACGTGAAGGTAAACGTTCAACAACCGCCGAATTGTTACCTTGAGTGGTAAATACATACTGAGTGTCTTTACCAATGACGTTTTCAATGTCGTAATTGTAATAATCTAAAGAAAAATCAATATCCTCTGAGACTTCATAAATAATACCCAAGTTATAACTCTTAGACTTTTCAGATCCTAGGTTAGGATTACCAGCCAATATTGCCGTGTATTCAAAAATGTCACAGGCTTGGTCAACATTACCCACTGCAGCACATCGAACAGAATCGACCAAGCTAGGTGATCCGTCAGTGCTACCCAAACCGATTTGACTCAAAGAAGGCGCACAGAAAGGGGTACCAAACGAGCCTCATATTGATAGTTCATCGGTAGGTGGCCAAATAAAAGCGACCTTAGGATGGGTAGTAGTACCAAAATCACTGTAATCTTCGTGACGCACAGCTATCTGAACGTTGAGTGTTTCAGTCACAGGGATGGCTAGTTCAGCGAAGATAGAAGTATTATCACGCTCACCATTTGCTTGCGTTGCTTCCGTTCCAAAAACATCACCACGAAGGAACTGGTCATTCGGGTTATCACTAATGGTTTCTTCATGGTATTCAGCACCGACAGCCAGCATGAGTTCGCCTGCTGACATATTCATAATAGGACCAGATATTTTTCTATCAAAAGACTTGCTGGTTGATTTACCACAACGAGTCGCCTGAGTTTCTATATAATCAAGTGCTTCTTGGCTATTAGAGGAAGGTTCAAAGGGGTGCCATAAACGCTCTAAGTGTATGGTTCATTTCAAAATTACCCATATACATAAAACTTACACGTTCAGATGCAGGAACAGTGGTACTCATTGGTGCATAATCGTAACGACACAAAGTGCCTACAATTTGAACAGCAGGACAAACATCATTACCAAATGTATCTGGTGTACGAACAGTATTGTCTGAAGCAAAGGCTATTGTGCCTGGGTCACCTGACGAGCTTCTGCTGTGTGATGCATAAGGGTCATCAGGTCTCAAAGCAGTTTGATTTGACGAACTAGTGTAAAATCTGGCGGCGTTAAGTATTTCTTCACGCTCAAAATAATCCAATACAAATGTATGGTTGGATTTTTCTGAGCTAGTACCGAACAAAAGGCTAGTGTTAGATTCTTTGCCGCCACCATCAGCTGTATCACCGATTTTTGTAGATACTTCTAAACCATCATAATCGTCTTTCAATATGATGTTAATAACACCAGCAATTGCGTCAGAACCATAGGTAGCTGATGCACCATCCTTCAATATATCAACTCGTTTAACAGCCGCTAATCGGATGTTATTGATATCAACGAAGGCCGTGTCTATTTCATTTGCCTAAGGAGAAACAGAAATACGACGACCATTTACAAGGATAAGCGTTGAATCTTCGCCCAAACCTCGTAATGATACACTTAAACCACCGTTACCAATGCCGTCACTACTGTGACCTTGAGTTGAAAAGGTTCCTTGACCCGCCATTGTCAGCATAGTAAATAAGTCGATTAGGTCAGTCACTCCTGTTGTAGTGATATCTTCTGCAGATAGAGAGGTAATCGGTGAAGGGCCTTCCATATCGGTTCTTTTAATATGTGAACCTGTAGTTTGTATACGTTCAACTTTAATGATGTCGTATGACTGTGCTTGCACTGCCATACTGCTCGAAATGGCAGCGGCCAATAGGTGAGTTTTATGGTGATCGGTTTCATTATTATTCTTGATAGTCTTTTTATTTTAATAAGGAATTGAAGTACACTGTTCTTGCAGCATAACTCCCTTTAAGTCTTGCCACCAAACAACTATTGATGACAATATCTTTACGTTATGAAAGTCACTTAATAAATAGTAACTGGCGATTAAAAGGTTTGAGATTGTAGCCAAATGTTGATTTCAAATAATAGATTGATTTAATACCTTTTGAGTATTTTGATTAAAACACTCATTACTGACTTACACTCTTTCGGCGGCTTAGCCAACGTGACGGAAGACACCGAATAAGAAAAATAAAATATGCGTCAGTTTATAAACAATATTAACCTAAAGTGGATTGATTCACTGAACGATTTTTTATGTAAAATGGTTAGTTGGTTTACGCTATTAATGGTTTTATTAACATGTTTAATTGTAGTACTCAGATATGGCTTTAACTTAGGCTGGATAGCGATGCAAGAGTCAGTAATGTACTTGCATGGCATGGTGTTTCTATTAGGTTCGGCTCACACTTTGCGCGTCAATGGCCATGTAAGAGTCGATATTTTTTATCGGCGCTTCTGTCCAACAAAACAAGCAAAGGTAGACCTGTTTGGTAGCCTGTTGTTATTAATGCCAGTGAACATTTTTATTTTCATGATTAGTTTCGATTACGTCATACGTGCTTGGCGGGTCATGGAAACGTCTCAAGAGGCTGGGGGTATCCCTGGGGTATTTTTGTTAAAGAGCTTAATTTTATTATTTTCTTTTACTATGCTGCTCCAGGGAATAGCCGAGGTGATACGCAATATGGTGAAAGTGTCTCTAGATAAACCATTATCAGAAGCTGAGAGTCAGTAATGGAATATATCTCACTACTGATGTTTTTAGCGGTGTGTTTGGTGTTGTTATTAGGGTATCCCGTTGCCTATTCACTGGCAGGTACCGCACTCATTTTTGCGGGTGTAGGGGCTTTTTTCGGTGTATTCGACACAGCTTACTTACAAGCCGTACCCAGCCGCTTATTTGGCATAGTGTCTAACCAAACGTTAATTGCCGTACCGCTATTTGTTTTTATGGGAGTGATGTTAGAGAAATCCCGCGTAGCTGAAGATTTGCTACTCGCCATGGAACAAGTACTAGGTAGGTTAAAATCAGGATTAGCTGTTTCTGTAGTGCTCGTTGGGATGTTGTTAGCTGCCAGTACAGGCATAGTCGGGGCCACTGTGGTCACTATGGGGCTACTTTCTCTGCCCACAATGCTTAAAAAAGGCTACTCACCACCTTTTGCATGCGGGGCAATATGCGCCACCGGCACATTGGGGCAAATCATTCCTCCCTCCATCGCTTTGGTTTTACTTGGCGATGTGTTGTCTAGTGCATTTGTGCAAGCGCAACTGAATATGGGGATATTTTCACCACAGTCCGTGTCAGTTGGTGACTTGTTTGTTGGGGCTTTAGTCCCAGGTTTTTTGTTAGTAGGCATGTATCTTTTATATATTTTAGTGTTTGCCAGTAGGCAGATAACCCCGTCGCTCGAACAAAGTGATCAAGCACCTATTTCTGTTAGTGCATTGTGTGCAGCGCTATTTCCACCATTGTTGTTAATTTTTATGGTGCTGGGTTCAATTTTGGCAGGTTTTGCTACCCCCACTGAAGCTGCAGGTGTCGGTGCAACAGGCGCATTGGTCCTTGCAATGCTCAACAAACAACTTAACCTACAAAAATTGAAAGATGTGATGATGTCGACCACTAAAGTCACATCCATGGTTTTTTTAATTTTAATTGGCGCATCCATTTTCTCATTGGTATTTCGTGGTTTTGGTGGTGAAGAATTAATACAAGAATTGTTTAACCGTTTGCCAGGAGGGGTGTTTACTGCGGTTTTATTGGTGATGGTGGTGATATTTTTACTTGGCTTTATTTTAGATTTTATCGAAATTACTTTTGTAGTGGTGCCTTTAGTTGCTCCAGTATTATTGGCAATGGGAGTTGATCCTATTTGGCTTGGGATCATGATAGCCGTAAACTTACAGACTTCATTTCTCACCCCACCGTTTGGATTTGCCTTATTCTATTTACGTGGTGTAGCGCCACCAGAAGTGAATACCTCAGATATTTATCGAGGGGTCTTTCCCTTTATTCTTATTCAACTATTGTTGCTAGCTTGTTTGGCAATTTGGCCAAATCTGGTAACTTGGTTACCTTCTTTGCTTTAACATTATTTTTGAGAATCGAACTATGAAATTACTTCAATTATTTATTTTAGTTATATTTAGCATCTTGCTGATCTCTTGTGGCGACGGATCCTCTACTGTCCCAACAGCACAAGTCGAAGAGCAAAATTATGAATGGAAACTGGTGACATCTTGGCCAAAAAACTTTCCAGGGTTAGGTAAGGGGCCAGAAACCTTTGCTAAGTATGTTGAACGCATGTCTAAGGGCCGGCTTAAAATAAAAGTATTTGGTGCAGGTCAAATGGTGCCAGGATTTGAAGTATTTGATACTGTTTCTAGTGGTGCCGCCGAAATGGGCCATGCTGGCTCTTATTACTGGAAAGGTAAAGCTCCTGCTGCCCAAATATTCACTGCTATTCCTTTTGGTATGAATGCCACCGAAATGAATGCTTGGTTGCATTACGGAGGTGGTTTGGCTCTATGGAGAGAAGTATATGAACCCTTTAATTTAATTCCTTTTGCTGGCGGTAATACTGGCGTTCAAATGGCAGGTTGGTTTAAAAACGAAATTAACAGTGTTGAAGACCTCAAAGGTCTAAAAATGCGCATTCCTGGTTTAGGTGGCGAAGTACTTAAAAAACTTGGCGGCATTCCTGTCGCCTTGACTGGTGGTGAACTCTTTACTTCTCTGCAGTCTGGAGCAATCGACGCCACTGAGTGGGTTGGCCCTTATAACGACTTGGCATTTGGTTTATACAAGGCGGCCAAATATTATTATCACTCTGGTTGGCATGAGCCCAGTGCCAACTTAGAGTTTATAGTTAACAAACAAGCATTCGAAGCACTTCCAGATGATTTACAAGCGATTATCGAGGTGGCAACGCGAGCCGTCAATCAAGATATGTGGGATGAATACACTGCTGCGAACAATGCAGCCATGCAGGCTCTAGTTGAGACACATAAGGTTGATATGCGTCCTCTTCCTGCTGATGTCATGTTAGCATTAAAAAACACTTCAGCTGAGGTGATCCAAGAACAGACAGATGCTGACCCAATGTTCAAAAAAGTATATGACTCTTATTCAGATTTTCAAATTAAGGTGATGAAATACCACCAAATATCAGAGTTTGAATATTATAAAAATCGTGAAGGCAATAACAAATAATTGAGAAATACAAAATGTAAAAAGCTGACTCTATTGAATTAATATTGGCTGTTTTGTATCTGCCTAACAGCACTTTTTAGGCGTCAGTACTTTAGCCGACTTTTACATCAATATTTTATTGACCTTGTTTTGATTATTGCTGAGGTAATAAATATCTAGGCTAGCGTTAAATAATAAAAAATTTAAACCATTGCATCTTTATTAGCTGTTCAGATGTGTTTAAGCGTTAACTAGCATTACAATGCACAAAAATTTATAAGTAGGAACTTTATATGATTGTTAAGCCTAAGATCCGTGGCTTTATCTGTACTAATGCGCATCCAGTTGGATGTGCGACTAATGTTCAACAACAAATTGATTATGTCAAAGCTCAGGGAACGTTGCACAATGCGCCTAAAAATGTGTTGGTGATTGGGAGTTCTACTGGTTATGGAATGGCTTCAAGGATCACTGCTGCATTTGCTGGAGGTGCTAATACCTTGGGGGTGTGTTTTGAAAAACCCCCAACAGAACGTAAAACAGGCACCGCAGGCTGGTATAACACAGCGGGATTTCATGCGAAGGCAGCTGCAGCTGGGCTATATGCAAAAACCTTAAACGGTGATGCTTTTTCAAATGAGCTAAAACAGCAAGTTATCGATACTTTGAAAGCGGATATGAGTAAAGTAGACTTGGTCATCTACAGCCTAGCATCGCCAAGAAGAACGGATCCTAAAACAGGTGAAGTATACAAGTCGACCTTAAAACCTGTAGGTCAAGCATACAGAACTAAAACTTATGATACTGATAAAAATGTCATTCATGAGATTGCGCTAGAGCCAGCCAACGAAGATGAAATTCAACAAACCATTAAAGTTATGGGTGGTGAAGACTGGGAATTGTGGTTGGATGCGTTAGGCGAAGCTGACTTATTAGCAGACAATTGCAAAACCACAGCTTATACCTACGTTGGGAAAGAACTGACTTGGCCAATTTATGGACAGGCAACTATTGGTAAAGCCAAAGAAGATTTAGATCGCGCTGCTGCTGCCATTGTGAAAACCCAAGCGAGTAAAAATGTGCAGGCATATGTGTCATCTCTAAAAGCCCTAGTCACGCAAGCAAGTTCAGCTATCCCAGTTATGCCCTTGTATATTTCATTAATCTATAAAGTGATGAAAGAAGAAGGTACACACCAAGGTTGTATCGAACAAATTTACGCCTTATTTACTGATAAATTGACCCATGCTACGCCAGAGGTGGATGAGTTGGGTCGCTTATATATGAATAACAAAGAAACCAACGATGCAACACAGGCAAAAATCAAAACGTTATGGGATCAAGTCACCCAAGAAAATTTTCACGAATTAAGTGATTATGCAGGTTATCACCATGAGTTTTTGAAATTGTTTGGTTTTGACTTAACTGATGTTGATTATGATGCTGACGTTGAATCCTTAGTCGATTGGTAGAAGATAGGGGTAGGTCAAAATTTATTTAAAATACAAACCGCTGCGTGGCGGTTTTTTTACTTTCGTAATTTAGTTACCCCTGAAAGAACCAAATCAACACCAAACGAGTAAAAACCATAAAATAAATGAGTTTAAACAGCAAATTGCGTGGAAGAATTACACAGGATAATGCTAAAATTCTCTGCTGAGCGTGGGTGAACTTAAAAACATGTCTGAAATTTTCCCTAAACGCATAAATTTAAAGGGAGTTTAGACAATTCTACCTAGTTGCAAAAATTTACTTGTAGCTTATTAAAAAATCATTAATTGACGATACTTACCACCACTAGGTTTTTATTTACGGTTATAACGACAGCTGTAAAAGAGAGTCTAATGGTGCTGTGTATTAATTAGAGTAGTGCTATTGCGTATGATAAAAATTAACAAAGGGTTAGACCTTCCTATTCAGGGAGCCCCACAACAAAGTATCCAAAATGGAAACTCTGTCACCAGAGTGGCTATTTTGGGTGAAGAATATATTGGCATGCGTCCAACAATGCATGTCCAAGAAGGGGATAAAGTGAAAAAGGGCCAGATTCTTTTTGAAGATAAAAAGAATCCTGGCGTCAAATTCACCGCTCCAGCTGCCGGTAATGTTGTTGAAATTAACCGTGGTGCAAAACGTGTTTTGCAATCTGTGGTGATTCAGCTTGAAGGTGATGGAAGTGAAGTATTTGCTAAATATAGCAATACCGAACTAGCATCATTGGATGCGGTTAAGGTACAAGAAAACTTAGTGAATTCTGGCATGTGGACAGCTTTTAGGACCCGTCCTTATAGTAAGTCACCAGCACTTGATTCAAAGCCTAACTCGATTTTCGTTAGTGTGATGGACACCAATCCTTTGGCTGCCGATCCTCAGATAATCATTGCCCAGCGAAGCGAAGACTTTGCTAACGGTTTGCAGGTTATTAGCCGCTTAACCGATGGTAAGGTCTTTGTAAACAAAGCACCAGGCGCTGACATAGATACTGGCGATGCCACTGTTGAAGTGAATGAATTTTCTGGTGTTCACCCTGCAGGCCTAGTGGGTACTCACATTCATCACTTAGATGCGGTGGGCCAAAGAAAAAAAGTGTGGCATATAGGTTATCAAGACGTATTAGCGATTGGAAGTTTGTTCATAACAGGTGAGTTAGACAACCGAAAAGTAGTGTCCCTAGGGGGCCCAGAAGCCAAAAGTCCACGTTTAGTGCGCACATTATTGGGTGCTGATATTACTGAGCTTACTGATGATGAAACGAATGCAGGCGATATTCGAATTTTGTCTGGATCTGTATTACTGGGTAATCACGCTCATGGTGTGCACGGTTATCTTGGCAGATTCCATAATCAAGTGTCTATTTTACGTGAAGGCCGTGAAAAAGAATTATTTGGTTGGATAAAACCAGGTGTCAATCAACATTCAGTCACCCGCGCTTACTTTGGTCATTTCAGTCCTAAGAAATTATTTGGTATGACCACAACAACAAATGGGTCTGATCGTTCCATGGTACCAATCGGTAACTATGAACGTATTATGCCTTTAGATATTTTGCCTACTTTATTACTAAGAGACATGATTTCTGGCGATACAGACGGGGCACAAAGCTTGGGGTGCTTAGAGCTAGACGAAGAAGATTTGGCATTATGTACTTATGTCTGCCCTGGCAAATATAACTATGGGCCGATCCTGCGTGATTGTTTAGAGCAGATTGAGAAAGAGGGTTAATAATGGGCTTAAAAGTATTTTTAGAGAAAATTGAACCTGATTTTGAAGCGGGTGGAAAATATGAAAAATGGTATGCCTTATATGAAGCGGCAGCGACCATTTTCTATACACCGGGTACGGTAACCAAATCGACTACCCATGTAAAAGACAGTATTGATTTAAAACGTATTATGATTTTTGTGTGGATGGCAACATTCCCAGCCATGTTTTATGGCATGTTTAATATTGGTCAACAAGCACAGATTGCCATCGTTACAGAAGGCGCATTGTGGGCTGACACAGCTACAGCGTTTTGGCAAGCAGGTCTATATGAAATACTTGGTGGTCAACTCGATGCCAGTACTGGTTGGATTGGCTTGCTGTTATATGGGGCTTGTTTCTTTGTGCCCGTTTACGCCACTGTATTTGTCGTTGGTGGATTCTGGGAAGTGCTCTTTGCATCTGTGAGAAAACATGAAATCAACGAAGGATTTTTTGTTACATCAGTTTTATTCTCGCTTACTCTTCCTGCCACAATTCCCCTATGGCAGGCGGCCTTAGGTATTACCTTCGGTATCGTTATAGCCAAGGAAATATTTGGAGGAACAGGACGTAACTTCCTTAACCCGGCATTATCTGGACGTGCTTTTCTGTATTTTGCTTACCCTGCACAGATTTCAGGTGATGCTATTTGGACAGCTGCAGATGGGTACTCAGGCGCAACATGGCTAAGTCAAGCAGCTAATGGCTCAGTGACTGACTGGAGTCTTAATGCTGATTGGTTTAATGCATTCTTAGGAAATATTCCAGGCTCTATGGGCGAAGTGTCTGCGTTGGCAATTTTAATTGGCGGGCTGTTTATTATCTACATGCGAATAGCCTCATGGCGAATTGTGTTAGGTGTGGCTTTGGGCGTGTTGTTATTTTCAAGTTTATTAAACCTTATAGGAAGTGCAACAAATCCGATGTTTGCGATGCCTTGGTATTGGCATATGGTAATTGGAGGCATGGCCTTTGGTATGTTCTTTATGGCAACCGATCCTGTGTCAGCAGCATTTACTAACCAAGGTAAATGGGCTTACGGTATTTTGATTGGTTGTATGACGGTAATGATCCGCGTTCTGAATCCAGCTTTTCCAGAGGGTATTATGTTAGCAATATTGTTCGCGAACTTGTGGGCACCTTTATTCGATTATTTTGTTGTTCAAGGCAATATAAAGCGGAGGATTGCACGTGTCGGCTAAAAAAGAAACGTTAGGTAAAACCGTAGGTGTTGTTGTTGCTGTATGTTTAGTTTGCTCAATTATTGTGTCCACTGCTTCAGTGGGTTTGCGTTCGCTGCAAGAAGCCAACGCAGCAATAGACAAACAATCTAATATTGTAGAAGCAGCGGGTTTAATTGATTTTGCTGCAGGTGATATTTCTGGAACGTTTGAAAAATACATTGAAGAACGCTTCATTAACCTTGATACAGGCGAGTATGTGGATAAGCCAAAAGATGGCTACGACATGTATAAAGCCGCTAAAAACCCTCAGTTCTCAGTTGAAGTCACTAACAGTAATGTAGGATTTAAACAGCGAGCCAGCATTGCTAATATTTATTTAGTAAGAAATGATGCAGGTGAAGTCACTCGTTTAGTACTACCGGTTCATGGTAGCGGCTTGTGGGACTTAATGTATGGACTTTTAGCGATTGATGCTGATGGAAACACCGTACGCGAACTGATCTACTATCAACACAAGGAAACGCCAGGTTTGGGCGGTGAAATACAAAACCCTAGCTGGAAAGCCAAGTGGGACGGTAAAAAATTGTTTGACGATGGAAAAGTAGCTATTGAAGTTAATAAAGGTGACAACTCAAACGACCAGTATGCGGTTGATGCTCTTTCAGGCGCCACGCTTACCAGTAACGGTGTGCAAAACACATTAACTTATTGGGCAGGCGAGAATGGCTTCGGGCCATATCTTAAAAACCAAACTTGGAAATCGTAAGGGATCCACACAATGGCTGAAATTAAAGAAATGAAACAGGTGTTGTTCGGACCCGTCCTGAACAATAACCCAATAGCATTGCAAGTGCTGGGCGTTTGCTCAGCCTTGGCAATCACGACTAAATTAGAAACAGCACTGGTTATGTCATTGGCATTAACCACAGTCTGTGCGTTTTCTAACTTTTTTATCTCACTCATCCGTAAACAAATACCTTCTAGTGTGCGGATTATTATTCAAATGACGATTATTGCTTCTTTGGTAATTGTAGTCGACCAAATACTCAAAGCTTACTCTTACGAGATATCAAAACAACTTTCAGTCTTTGTTGGTTTGATTATCACAAACTGTATCGTAATGGGACGAGCAGAAGCCTATGCTATGAAGAGTCCACCTTTGATGTCTTTTCTCGATGGCCTTGGAAACGGTATAGGCTACTCCGTGGTGCTAATCATCATTGGAACTATCAAGGAATTATTCGGTTTTGGTACGTTATTAGGTTTTGAAATCTTACCTTTAATTCAAAATGGTGGCTGGTATCAAGGTAATGGTTTATTGATTTTACCTTTCAGTTCATTCTTTTTGATTGGTGGTCTAATCTGGGTAATCCGAACTATACGTCCAGCACAAGTCGAGCCAAAGGGATAATTCATGGAACATTATATTAGTATTTTTGTTAAATCTGTTTTCATTGAAAACATGGCTTTATCCTTATTTTTAGGTATGTGCACTTTTTTGGCAGTATCTAAAAAAGTGAAAACAGCCATGGGTTTGGGTTTAGCAGTAATTGTTGTTTTGGGTATTTCAGTGCCTGTTAACCAAGTTATATTTGTGAATATTTTAGCCCCAGGCGCACTTGTCTGGGCTGGTTTCCCAGAAGCAGATTTAAGCTTTTTGAGCTTTTTAACTTTTATAGGCGTAATAGCTGCATTGGTCCAAATATTGGAAATGACGTTGGATAAGTTTTTTCCTGCGTTGTATAACGCACTTGGGATTTTCTTACCCCTTATCACAGTAAATTGTGCCATTTTTGGTGGTGTTGCATTCGCGATACAACGTGAATATAACTTCAGTGAAAGCATTGTTTACGGTGTGGGCAGTGGGTTAGGTTGGGCGATAGCTATCACCTTACTCGCGGCAGTACGTGAAAAACTTAAATATGCAGACATGCCGGAAGGCATACGAGGTTTGGGTTCAGTATTTATGATTACTGGACTGATGGCACTTGGTTTCCAGTCATTCACCGGCATCGCACTGTAAACGGCACTTTGAGGAATAGTTAAATGAATCCGAATGAAATTTATCTTGGTGTAGGCATGTTCATCGCTATTGTTTTAGCGTTAGTGTTTATAATCATGTTTGCAAAATCTAAATTGGTGCCAGAAGGTGAAATCACCATTACCATCAACGGTGGTGCTGAAGCATCAATCACAGCTCAGCCTGGGGACAAGCTTTTAGGTGCCTTGGCGAATGCAGGTATATTTGTTTCTTCTGCATGTGGCGGTGGCGGTACTTGTGGTCAGTGTCGTGTTGATATTAAAGCCGGTGGCGGAGAGCTTTTACCCACTGAAGTGGATCATATTAGTAAAAAAGATGCTAAACAGGGATGTCGCTTGTCCTGTCAGGTGTCTATTAAAGAAAATATGGACATTGAGCTAGAAGAAGAAATTTTTGGTATCAAAAAGTGGGACTGCGAAGTTATCTCGAATGACAACAAAGCCACCTTTATTAAAGAACTTGTATTGAAGATACCTAATGGCGAAAGTGTGCCATTCAAGGCCGGAGGTTATATCCAAATCGAAGCGCCACCCCACCATGTTAAGTACAAAGACTTCGACATTCCTGAGGAGTATCGTGGTGATTGGGAGCGATTTGGATTCTTCAATATTGAATCTAAAGTTGAAGATGAGACTATCCGTGCCTATTCCATGGCTAACTACCCTGAAGAAGAAGGCATTATTATGTTGAATGTGCGAGTTGCTTCGCCACCACCTAATAACCTAGCTTTACCCGCAGGTAAAATGTCATCTTACATCTGGAGTTTGAAAGAAGGTGATAAAGCCACCATTTCAGGCCCATTTGGGGAGTTCTATGCCAAACAGAGCGCGGCTGAAATGGTGTTTGTTGGAGGCGGTGCAGGAATGGCTCCCATGCGTTCACATATCTTTGATCAACTTCGTAGATTAAACACAACGCGTCCCATCACATTTTGGTACGGTGCACGATCTTTGCGTGAAATGTTTTACGTAGAAGATTTTGATATGTTACAAAAAGAAAATGATAACTTTAAGTGGCATGTTGCTTTATCGGATCCTCAACCTGAAGACAATTGGAAAGGTGATACAGGGTTTATACATAATGTGCTGTTGGAAAATTATTTAAAAAGCCACCCAGCACCTGAAGATTGTGAATTCTATATGTGTGGTCCACCAATGATGAACGCAGCCGTGATCAATATGCTTAAAGAATTAGGTGTAGAGGACGAAAATATTATGCTGGATGACTTTGGCGGTTAACTTTAAGACATTTAATAAGTAATCAATCTTTAAGGGGCTATATGCCCCTTTTCTTATAGGTACAGAATAAAATATGTTAATGCTTCTTAACCCCAGACTTTTGATTGTTGTCATTTCAATAATCTTAAACGCCTGCTCAGCGTCTAAAAACCAAGAAACACATATAACAGGCCCTACAATGGGTACCACCTACAATGTGAAATTTGTATCTATAGATGCCGTAGATAAGCTGGAATTAACACAACAGATTGAGCAATCATTAATTGATATCAATCTATTGATGTCGACCTATATTCAAGATTCAGAACTAAGTCGATTCAATCAATGGAACAGTGTTAAACCTTTTCCTATGTCGGCTACAACCCTCAAGGTTTTAAACGAAGCGAAGCGTTTAAGTGATATGAGTGAGGGAATGTTAGATGTGACAGTAGGCCCTTTGGTCAACCTTTGGGGATTTGGACCAAAAAGCCAGCCGGTAAAAATTCCCACAGAAGCGCTTATCAATATGACCAGAAAGCTAGTTGGAATTGACAAATTAACAATAGGACCGTCTTGGGCCAGTAAAGCTGAGCCGGCACTTTATGTGGATTTATCAACCATCGCAAAGGGGTATGCAGTTGATCAGTTGGCAGAACTTTTAGGTACCCATGCAATTACAAACTACCTTGTGGAAATAGGCGGCGAAATGAGATTGTCAGGTGTAAAAGCTTCAGGTACGCCATGGAAGATTGCAATTGAAAAACCTGAAACAGAGCAACGTGCAGTTCAAAAGATTATTAGCATAGGAACAAATGCGGTGGCCACCTCTGGCGATTATCGAAACTATTACGAGTCAGATGGTGTGCGTTATTCCCATCTTATCAATCCAAATACCGGTTACCCCATTAGCCACAACTTAGTATCTGTCACTGTGGTTCATCCATCCTCGATGACGGCTGACGGCTTGGCAACAGCACTTAATGTTATGGGCAAAGATAAGGCATTAGCGCTAGCAGAAACGTTCAATATTGCAGTGTTGTTGATTACTAAAGAAAAAGACAGTTTTACCGAGTATACTAGTGCTAAATTTGAGCAGCTTGTAACTGTTCATTAAAATAATATCATTAACATATTAAGCTTTATTGGAGTCTGGTTTTGAGTACCTTTATTTTCGCATTTTTATTTTTTTTGGTGGTCGTTCTAGCTATGTCTGTTGGTTACATATTCCAGCAGAAGACCATTGCGGGTAGTTGTGGCGGTTTAGGTGCCCTGGGGATTGCTAAAGCTTGTGATTGTCCGGAACCATGCGACCGTAAAAAAATGCGTTTGGAAAAGGAACAAGCGAGACAAAACAAACTGAATCAATGGAAAAAAGACCAAATTCTGTAATTATATGTGAACAAATATATCAATACACAAAACGCCAGCTAGTCTGGCGTTTTTTTATATTGATAAATTCTAATATTCCTGCAAAATACTGACTATATATACAGTCTTTATGTCAGGCATATTCTTTGCGCAAAATCATTCACATTGATATGGACTGTTATTACGCTGCCGTTGAGATGCGTGACAATCCAGAATATCGAGATGTGCCACTAGCCATAGGCGGCAGTTCTGACAGGCGTGGTGTGATAGCTACCTGCAACTACCAAGCAAGAAAGTTTGGAGTGCGCTCTGCCATGGCAACAGCCCACGCCTTAAAGCTATGTCCTGAGTTGGTATTGGCTCCTGGCAGAATGGCCTTATATAGCGAAATATCTCAACAAATACGTGAAATATTCAGCAGGTACACAGACAAAATAGAACCATTGTCATTAGACGAAGCATATTTAGACGTGTCTGACAGCGACTTATTCTCAGGCAGTGCCACATTAATCGCTGAAGATATCAGAAGAGTGATTTTCGAAGAGACCCAACTCACTGCCTCCGCGGGCGTGGCACCATGTAAGTTTGTTGCTAAAATCGCCAGTGATGAAAATAAACCCAATGGCATTTGTGTTGTCACTCCCGATAAATTAGACAACTTTGTGATCAAATTACCCCTTGGTAAAATTCCTGGTGTGGGCAAAGTAACCTTAGCAAAGCTAAATAATATGGGGCTTTATAACTGTGCCGATGTACGCCAGTTCCCCTTTGAAGACTTAGTCAAACGTTTTGGTAAATTTGGCTCTGTGATTTGGGATAGAAGCCATGGTCTAGATAATCGAAATCTTAGTCTTACCAGACAACGCAAATCTGTAGGAGTAGAGAGAACATTAGCCGAAGACATTCATTCACAGGATGAATGTCTTAAAATGATCGATAGCCTTTTTCCATTATTAGAACAGCGATTGAACAAGACCCAAGCACACATTCAAAGTCAGGGTATAAAACTCAAGTTCAGTGATTTTCAGCAAACAACAGTTGAGCATAAATGTCAGGTATTGGATAAAAACTACTTTCTTAAACTATTAACCGAAGGCCTCTCGCGTCAAGCAAATAGAGGGATTAGATTGGTGGGACTCCATGTTGCTTTAGCAGAAATCACAGACAATAAACAATTAGCTTTTTCATTTTCTTCTACACAAGACTAACATCCTTCAAATCGTTACACTATGCTCAGACATTTCAGCTCTTATATAATAAGTGAATTTACCAGTGCAAAGCATGCCCATCAATGTTTGGCTATTAACGCTAATACAAGCCCTAGCAATGAGCGCAGGCACCATGCTGGTATTAGCAGGTGGCGTTTTGGGCGCCCAACTCACTCCAGATCCTAATTGGTCAACGCTGCCATTAGCCATGAGTATTGTTGGCACTGTCTGTGGTGTACTGCCCATTACCCGATTGATGCAACACTTTGGTAGAAAGCCCGTTTTTATTGCTGCCACCATCCTAGGTGCTCTGGTTGCGCTAATGGCCGCGGCAAGTGTTGTTAATAGTAGCTTCTGGGGGTTAGTGATATCTGCGTTTTTATTGGGCGTTATGATGTCTGCGATCCAACAAATTCGGTTTGCGGCTATGGAGTCAGTGCCTGTTGATTTGATACCTAAAGCGGCTTCAACCGTGTTGTTGGGTGGCTTAGTGGCCGCTATCTTAGGACCGGAGTTAGTGACTCTGGGTCAACAGGTTAACCAACAAACCTTTGTGGGGGCATTTTATCTGACGGCAGCCTTACTGGTATTGTGCAGCCTACTTTTTACCCAGATTGATAATACTCACGTTGTCACAGAAAAATCTGCAGATACCGGACGAAAATTACGTGTGATAACGAGCCAACCGGTGTTTGTTTTGGCTGTTTCAGCCTCAGTCGTAGGGTATGCCTTGATGAGCTTTATTATGACGGCCACACCTGTGCATATGCACGTGCATGAAGCTTATTCTTTGCAGGATACAAAGTGGGTGATCCAAAGCCATATCTTTGCGATGTTCTTCCCGTCATTATTCAGTGGTTGGTTAATCAGTAAATTGGGTACCTCGACTGTTATCTATTTGGGATTATTCTCTTATGTCGCCACCATATTAATCGCCCTGACAGGTAGCGAATGGTTGAACTATTTGATCGCTTTGGTGTTACTAGGTATTGGCTGGAACTTTTTATTTGTCGGTGGGACTGTATTACTCTCACAAAGTTATCAGCCTAATGAAAGATTTAAAGTTCAAGGTTTAAATGAGTTTTTAGTATTTGGGTGTCAAGCTATGGCTGCATTAAGTGCAGGAGTATTTCTCAACTCGATCGATTGGCGTGGTTTATTGCTCGCTAGTTCTACTATCATCGTCATCCAATTAATAGTGATTACATGGCAACAAATCAGACAAAAGCAGCTTTCCACAGATTAAAAATCAACCTAGATAAAGAGGAATAAGCATGTCATTGGAAATAGGTCGTTACCGTCATTACAAAGGGAATGAATACGAAGTGATTGGTGTGGCCAAACACTCTGAAGATGAAACTAATTTAGTAGTTTATAGACCTCTGTATGGTGAAAAAGGCCTGTGGGTGAGACCTTTGGATATGTTTGTTGAAACGGTAGAGGTTGATGGCGAAACAAAAGCAAGGTTTAAATATATTGGTTAATCATAAAGATTAACCAATATATTAGTGTTTTAAAAACAAAATTAAATATCTCTTCTAGGCAAAAAACAAAACTGTAGCCGTCCACAAGAGCGCAGCAAGAGAGGCCGCATAAGTGGCTGGTACAATCTGCGACTTTACGTGATCCATTAGGTCGCAGCCTGTGGTCATAGAGCTCAAAATAGTGGTGTCTGAAATAGGTGAACACTGATCACCATATACACTACCATTCAAAATGGTAGCGAAACATACCATCATAAACAATTCCGGGTTTTCTAAGCCTTGGCTTTGGGCAATAGTCCAAGCCAAAGGCAAGCCTAATGGAAAAGCAATAGCGTAAGTACCCCAGCTTGTGCCCGTTGAAAAAGCGATAAGCATAGTCATAAGTTGTAATATTATAGGTAAACACCAATACGGAATGTGCTCGCCTAAAGACTCAACCAAATAAATGCCACCGCCTAACTGTTTACTCAGCACACCTATAGTTAAGGCAAACATTAATATGACCGAAGCTACCACCACCCCTTTTAAACCATTTCCGAAGCCGTCTAACACCTCTTTAAGTGCCATACCTTTAGCCAACGCCATAAAAATAGACAGAAACAAAGCGCCTGAAAATGCCCAATGAATTTGTGGTGAGCCTGTCACAAAGTAGGATCCAATAGCGATAATAATTAAGCTAACTAAAGGTAAGATAAACTCTAGCCTGTGGGCTTTATATCCATCAGGGACTTGGCTTTGGTGTAATTCTTTAGCGCTAACAGGAGACGCGTTAGGCGCGTCTAATTCGCCTGTTTCAATTACACGTTTAATTGCTTTTTTAAGGGGGGAGCCACTGAAGGTCGTGATATTGAGGCTAAGTAATAAGGTACCCAACACAGCAAAAATTGCGTAGAAACTAAAAGGGATACTGGCAAAAAAGAACGCTACTCTGTCGCTTTCTGTGGCCAAAAATGCCACTCCTGGAATAAACAAAAAGGCTTGCACATAAGCAGGCCAAGCATTGAATGCAATGATTGACGCAATAGGTGATGCAGTAGAGTCGACCACATAACTGAGTTCTTCATGGCTGACTCCAGCCTTATCTGCAATAGGTTTAACCGTTGTACCTACTAATACCGTACTCATAGTCCCCCCTTGAAAAAACACTAAACCTAGAAACCAAGTAACAACCTTGGCTGAGCGTGGCCCTTTTACATAATGTTGACTCATATGGTTGGCAAAAGCCTGAGCGGCACCCGTTTTTGCCCACATCCCCATTAAGCCGCCAAGTAACCATAAATATAAAATCAAAATAGATGCCGCGCTCGACGTGCCGATATTAGGGATAAATACTTCATGGGTGATATCAAATCGTCCTAACATCACTGCACCAATCACTATACCGCAAAACAGAGCCACCAAAGGCTCTCGCGTCATTAAACACAATACAACAGCGACTAAAGCAGGCAATAAGGACCAAATACCAAAATGAAAGTCTGCTTTGAGTAAAACCACATCCTCAATAGTATTTTTATAAACCCATTGTTGCGACAAGGAAGGTTTGCTTTGTTGGATATTCAGCATTGATTGTCTTAAAGGAGACTCGGAATAAGGTACAAGATCTTCTATCACGTTCTCTTGACCGCTGGCGCGAAAAGCCAGTTGTCCCAACTCATTGTTATAAGTTTGATATTGTAACTGAGACTCAACCCAAGTCGGGTTGACATTGAAGTTAATAAAAAACGCAGTCGCCAGGCTGAGCACAAATAAAATAAAACTAATACGTTTTGTAAATTGAAACATGCAGAGTATCTTAACGGCTTTGTATAACCATAGTTTGTAGTCTGTTGCAGCAAACGTCTAGGATTTACTTAATTTTAATCAAGGAAAAACATGTATGCGCCCAAAAATTCTTTTAGTGACTGTGATGACGACTCTGTTTTCAGCCAGTTCAAGCTTTGCACAAGACAAGTGGGATAAAGTCGAAGTCACTAGCCAACCTGTGAGTGGATCGGTACATATGTTAATGGGGAGTGGCGGCAATATCGGTGTATCAATTGGCGATGATGGGATATTGATCATCGATGATCAATATGCCCCACTAGCTAAAAAAATAGCAGGAGCAATTGGTGATATTTCAAATCAACAAATTAAATATATTGTGAACACTCACTACCATGGTGATCACACGGGCTCTAATGCTTACTTCAAAGAAGTGAAAGGCACTACCATTTTTGCACATGACAAGGTGCGTCAACGTTTAGCCGATAAAGACGACCATCAACATGCTTCACTTCCTGTTGTGACTTATCAACAAGGTGTGACCTTTCATCTTAACGGCGACACCATCAAAGTGATGCATTTGCCAGCAGGTCATACGGACAGCGATAACGTTGTATGGTTTGAAGAAGCCAATGTTTTACACCCAGGAGACTTATTTTTTCAAGGCCGTTTTCCGTACATTGATCTGAATGGTGGGGGCACGGTTGCGGGTTATATTAAGAATGTAACTCAACTAATAGGTATGCTGAAAGACGATACAAAAATTATCCCAGGGCATGGTGATTTAGCCACTAAAGCCGATTATCAAAAGGCCTTGGATATGCTTGTTGATACTGCTGCCATAGTAAGAAGCATGAAAATCAAAGGCATGAGTGTTGAAGATGCAGAGGAACAAGGTTTAGGTGAGAAGTACACAGCCTGGTCATGGAGTTTTATCACTGAAAAAAGGTGGATTACGACTCTTTACAAGGGCCTGAATTGATCAAAGCCAGTCATCAGGCAAACTACTCATGGGGAGGGCCAAATATGACCTACCCCATGACTGACAATAAGTTTTTTAAACGCAGAACACGTCAAAACATGTTGCCTGCTCAATGATGAGCAGCAACATCAAGCCTTTCAGCGCAAACCGCTAAAAATGCTTCTTTATATGTATTCACAGAGCATGCAGCAGCTTACGGCTGTTATTGAACGCTTGGTTTTATTGAAACAGAGCACCCAGGTAAGGCCAAGGTCCAATTTAACATTACCAACCTGACCTCTTAATTTAAATAACCCGAATGCTGGTTAGATAGCCAAATTAAGGCGTTTTTGTAAAACGTCTTTCACCCGCAATCCATGTCTCAAGCACTTGTACTTTCCAAATATCCTGTGGTGAAATGGTAAAAATGTCTTGGTCTATCAAAATAAAGTCGGCCCATTTACCTTCGGTTAAACCACCTAAAATATTTTCTTGATGGGCTGCATAAGCAGCGTCTAGGGTAAAACCACGGAAAGCTTGTTTGACTGTCACCGCTTCGCTAGGTATCCAACCTTTGTTAGGTGAGTCATTGCGATCTTGTCTGGTGACTGCAGCGTGTAAACCAAAAAATGGGTTGGAGAGCTCTACTGGGAAATCAGAACCGAACGCCACTGGGGAGTCTTGTTTCAAGAAGGTTTGCCATGCGTAAGCGCCTTTGAGCCTGTCGGCGCCTACCCTATCTTCAGCCATATTCATATCGCTAGTAGCATGGGTGGGTTGCATGGCAGGAATAATATTCAGCGTTTTAAATCGTGGAATATCGTCAACATTAATAACTTGGGCATGTTCTACACGGTTACGTAGTGATTTGCCTCCAATGCGTTTAAAGCTATCAGCAAACTGATCTAGTGCTAAGCGATTGGCTTTATCGCCAATCGCATGAAAGTTAAGTTGGAAACCATTACCTAATACCAAATCAAATAACGGTTTCAAATCTCGTTCCCGGGTAACCAATAAACCACTGTTATCCATATCGTCAGAATAGGGTTGCAACAAAGCTGCACCTCGACTGCCTAATGCGCCATCACCATATAATTTCACACTCCTAACTGATAACCAATCGTGCTGATCTTGCACATGACCCTTTTCTAACAATTGATTTAACTGGGGGGAGGTTGCCGCAATCATGGGATAAATTCGCACAGGTAATGAGTGCTCTTCCACACGTTTTTGGTAGTAATCGTATACAGCGAGGTCAATACCCGCGTCATGGACACTAGTGATACCTTCAGAGAGAAGATGTTTGCCTGCAGCATTCAACTGGGCAGTTAAAATCGCTTCAGATGTTTTAGGCAGATATTTGAGCAGGAGATTCTCGGCGTTATCAATTAAGACCCCTGTAGGATTACCTTTTTTATCTCGAACAATTTTGCCACCTGGCGGGTCGAGTGTATCTCTAGTAATACCAGCAATTTCAAGTGCCTTGCTATTCACCCAACTTGCATGACCATCCACTCTGGACAACACCACAGGTTTATCATTGACATATTCATCTAACAAATTAGCAGTGGGGTAAGCTTTGCCGAGCCAAAGTACTTGATTCCAGCCGCGTCCAATTATCCACGCTAAACCCTGTTGATTTTTAGCATAAGCTTGTACCATTTTTGCAGCATCTAAAGCAGATTGACTCTCTCGCAAGTCAACTTGTAATAAGGTTTCACCTAGTCCCATTACATGCCCATGGGCGTCAATGAGTCCTGGTAACAGCACCTTATTTTGACCGTCGATGAAGGTTGCATTAGGATAAGTCTGGCTAAGCTCTTCTGCGCCAATTGCCACAACTTTTCCACCATCGAACACCATGTTTGAAAAGTGAATTAGCTCCCCAGCATTATTGAGAGTGTAACCTTTTACATTACCAATATGGCTAGGTGCAGCCAGCACCAAGAAGCTGAAAAAAAACAAGCAGGCAAACAATATTATCTTCACAAGAGTTCTCGTATAAACGTTTCACTCAATTTGCCCTAGATTTTTAGTGGATGCAATACTTGTATAGTGATGAGCGTTTATAAATGAGATGGGTTACTGTTTTAGAATGAAAGAAAAATTTGTGGCAATCGAGCTAATCTTGACCACTCATCATGCTGAGACACGCAGCTTTATTTAAAAAGGCTGATAATTTTTTAATAAACGTTATCTAACAACAATCGATTAGAGCGTTAAACAAGGTGGCACAACCACTATATCGGCTTAACATTTTCTCTTGCTCATTCACTTATACCCGTTTGGTCTACATCTTTTTTTAAATCATATTACTGGCGCAAGTGATTTCGTAGACTTTCACTGATCTTTGAATGTAGTGGCGTTTTAACCTATTTTATTCAGTCTATAAGCACGGAATTTGTTGCAAATGATCGTCTTGCCATATTTGGCGCATTTTTTGTTGATCAATATTGCCACCAGATAACATCACCAATACCTTTTGCTCGCTGGTCTGTGATGTAAGCCACTCAACCACCCCTCCCATGCTCATTGCACAGGTAGGCTCAACATGTATTTTAAGCAAGTGTTGAAGCCATTGAGTCCAATATGCAATGGCAGTTTCATCTACCTCATAAAAACCATCTAAGGCCTGCAAATGTGGAAAGGTCTTTTCGCCAACTTGAAGTGTTGCCGCTCCATCTGCCAAAGTATTAGGCTGCTCTGTTAAAGATTGAATAATACCAGTACGCAGGGATTCTGCAGCATCATTTGCAGCCAATGGTTCTACACCTATGACACTTGCCTTAGGAAGCAATGCTCTGGTACTGATCATCGAACCCGACACTAATCCCCCACCGCCCACGGGTGCGAACACACTATTTACTTCACCCGTTTGCCCAATAGCCTCAAGTGCAGTCGTACCTTGGCCGGCTATAATATCGTTATGATTGAAAGGGGGCATCCATAATACATCTTGTTTACTGGCGGCATCAGCGACTTTTTCATCAGCCTCTTTGCGAGTCGCGCTTAAGTCAAGTGTCGCGCCATAATATTGGGTTGCCGCGGCTTTTACTTTAGACAGGTTCTGTGCACTATAAATAGTAGCTTTCACACCTAATATTTTAGCGGCATAAGCCACAGCCTGAGCGTGATTACCCGAACTACTGGCCACCACTTGACAACCCAGTCGCCCTTCTTCTTTGGCTTTTAACATCATATTCAGTGCGCCACGGAGTTTAAAGGCCCCTGTTTTCTGAAAACACTCTGCTTTAAAAAACAACTTGTGCCCTAGCCAGCTATTTAATAACTGAGATTCAAGCACGGGTGTTTTATGGATAAAAGGACTGATACGTTTTTCAGCAGATTGCACATCGGCAAAAGTCACACTGGACATAGACTCATCATCACCATCATTAAAATATTGCAAGATCTTAGCCTTTAGTTGCTATTTTCGCACCAACAATTATGCTGATTATTCACTAAATGTTTTGAGGAAGTAAGAATGGGACTACTTGATGCTTTACTCGGCAACGCATCTGAAATTGATATCAGTGAAGTGGCAGACGAATTATCACCCATTATTGGCGACACTGAAAGTATTCAGCAAGTCTTTAAAGTTGTACGAGATATGTATGTATTCACTAACAAACGCCTTATTCTGATTGATAAACAAGGAATAACTGGCCGCAAAGTCGACTATCATTCCATCCCCTATCGCGCCATTACCCAATTTAAAATCGAAACAGCCGGACACTTTGATTTAGACGCAGAACTCAAAATCTGGATATCTGGGCAAGACAATCCAATAGGAAAAGAGTTAAAGAAGCATGCCGTTGTAGGCATTCAAAAACCTTAGCGCCGCATATGTTTGCTTATAAACAGTGGCTAGTAAATAGACATTAGCTAAAAGCAAAAGATGAAAGTTTCTCACCACGCAGAGCAACGAGTAAACATAGAAGAGAAAATTCCGGCTTCGCTGAAACTATTAATTCTGGTCAATGGCCCAAAATTAAACCTGACGGGCGGGAATGAGCAATCACTGGACAGTCAGCACTTTCACGTTATAGGGCACTGTCAGGTTTTTTTACACAATATTGACTCATGGATATTTCGTCGAAAATTGTCGCTTTATCACTGATTTAGTTAATCAATATCAAATTTTAGACAGTTATCATGCACTATCTGGCTCCTTCGAGCGAGCAGCGAAGATATGCCTAGACAGCTTTATATAAGAAGACCACACCGAGTCAGCGATCTGTCAATCAATACCTTTTTAAGTGTTCTAGCCTCTTTATTTATTGCTGCCGTTATATATCGGCACCTAATTGTTTTGTTTAACCCTTACCACAATGACGATATACATAGTTTCACTATGGGTGGATTGTGTCAGATTATTTTACATTTACAACACCATGATTTTCCATAGTTTTCATTAAATTATTGAATATAATCATATTTTATTTTTCGGCATTCTACTTGCTTAAATACATTTGAGTATAGTCAGTTAATGCACGCCCTTAGTATGGGATTAAAATTATAAATGGATAAATGGATAAATGGATAAATGGATAAATTAATGTTGCATGGGTTTTTAAAGGTAGTCATTTCTAGTGTTATTTTATTGGCAAGCGGTTTTGCAAATATTGCTTCAGCTTCTTTGATCGAGACAGCGCTGTCTGAAACCACGTACGATTGGAGCGCCAGTTGTTATGATTGTAGTCTTGTTAAAGATTATAGGGGACATCAACCTGACGACACTGATTGGACAACAGTAACCGGAAGTATAACTTTATCGAATTACACAATTGGAGATTTTTTCGACATGAAAGCGCTTGTTGGATTTACTTATGACGGGCCATCTAATCACGTTGTTCCGTTAAATCTAACGCATAAAAGCTGTATGGATGGCACTTGCCTAGCCAATGTTTCCGGTAAGTTATTCCATAATAACAATTTTTTTATCGAACTGACGTATGCACAGTTTACCGATAGAGAAGCCACATTATTAACATCACGTCAGAGTAGAATAGAAGCGTTACGGCAACCAACATATATTGAACTTATTTCGATTAGTGATGGCATTGAACTTGTCTTAAAAAAGTGTGAGAAGTATGCAGATAGAGATAAGTATAATATCTGTGAAAAATTTCAAAATAATAAAATAGATAACATAAATGAAAAAAGACAAATAAAAAACCAAGATAAGTTAAAAAAATATGATAGAAAATTAAACAAAATCATTGATAAATATGATAGATATTTTAATAAAAAAGCAAAAGACCCTATGAACGTGTTTTTCAATAATGTCGATGGCGAGTGGAGTATTGGAGGCGAGAACATGCCATGGGATTTTGGAACGTCAGCAAAATTATCGACCGTTAGCGAACCCAGTGCCCTCGTTATTTTTGCATTAGGCTTAATAGGTTTAAGTTTTCGTCGATTCAAGAAACAATCTTAATTTTGTTTCACTATCGAAATTAATTATCGATGACGGTATGCCTGAAAAAACTCATGAAAGTCAATAATCTCGGCACCTGATTAATAAGTGAGTAGCATCAAAAGGAATCTGCCAATTAAGCAGGTGTTTTTTGACTCATAAAGCTGACGTATTTTATTGACCGCGTTAGTTATCGTTTTATCCAGCGCGTACTCTACCTTTAATTGATTCTATTGTTGATTGACTCTCCTCACTGCCATGCGCAATTACCAGCAAGTTTTGGCTAATACAATGACTCGTCCATAAACCGGCTCTAAAAATAACTAAAGCCACCATCCATCTGCTAATCCAATCCATCTAAGTAATACGCGGCGATAACCGGTTATAAGTTACAGCCTCTGTAAATGCGATAGGGTATAGACTTAACCTACCGCCCCTTTCAACCTTCACTTCAAAATTCAATAACAGGCACAAGATAAAGGGGGTCAGTAATATTCAAAACCGGTTTGCATAATAGTGGGAGGCGCTTGTCTTGAATTCTGAGATACGTGCAAACAGTTGATTAATAATCGAAAAATAGCCAACTTTCACTCCCTTAAGAATATAAAATAGATGCCAATATGGAAAATATAAGACATCATGTACTTTGATTTTAGGAAAAATGACGGTTTATTTTATATGTTCTCATACTTGTGCATTTTAATTGAGCCTCGCTTGATGCGATATCTGTATATGCTGCAAGTGGGGTGTTAATGTATATTGTATTGATTCATTTTTTAACTTGAGAGTTAGTATTTCTTATTATTTAGTTGTGTTTTTGATTTAATTAAAATTTATTTTTTTGTGTATTGTTAAGAAACATTTTATTAAATTAAATCCTGAAGGGATGTTGTGTTATTTAATTCTATAGAATTTATTTTTTTATTTTTACCAGTTGCAGCGATCGTCTACTGGCTTTTATTAAAGGCGGAACTTCCAAAGCTAGCCAAGGTTTGGCTTGTTGCAAGTTCGCTTTTTTTTTATGGTTGGTGGAAGGCTGCTTATTTGATTTTATTGATTATCTCCATACTGATAAACTTTGCGTGTGGTTCGGCGATAATTGCAAGTCGGGGTGAAAAGCAAAAAAAGAGCTTAATGATCCTTGGAATAACGTTTAATTTAGTATTGCTTGGCTATTTTAAATATTCACATTTTTTGGTCGAAAATTTCAATAAATTTTCCACCAGCGAGTTTGGTCCTTTGGATGTGATCTTGCCTCTAGCAATAAGTTTTTTTACATTTCAACAAGTCGCATACTTATCTGATTGTCGCTCTGAC
>ENA-OQVM01000697-OQVM01000697.1-marine-metagenome-genome-assembly--contig:-NODE-697-length-49960-cov-19.149710_pt1 | contig 49960 bp, 47 predicted proteins | sample MGYA00237776_ERZ505498 | MGnify/ENA primary metagenome ERZ505498 (study PRJEB26159, sample SAMN06265151) | marine metagenome | isolation source: Helgoland LTER site | place: Germany:Helgoland, sampling...
AAAACTATTATAACTATGGAACTTATATTAAAACATGACGTAGAAGGATTGGGGTTTAAAGACGATGTTGTAACAGTTAAAAACGGTTATGGTAGAAATTTTTTAATACCTGGTGGTAAAGCCATTCTTGCTACGATTTCTGCTAAAAAAGTATTAGCAGAAAACTTAAAGCAACGTGCGTTCAAGGAGAAAAAAATTGTCGATGAAGCACAAGCAATTGCCGAAGCGTTAAAAACTTTAGAAATTAAAATACCTGCTAAAGTGGGTAGTGGAGATAAATTATTTGGATCCGTTAATAATATTGATCTCGCAGCAGCTATTGAAAAAGAAGGCCATTCAATTGATAAAAAATACATCAATGTTACAGGTGGTAACGTAAAACGCCTTGGTAAATACAATGCTATTATTCGTCTTCATAGAGACGTAGCAGTTGATTTCCCTTTCGAAATTATTGTCGCTAAATAACAATTTTATGAATTTATTAACAAAACGTTAATAAATTCATTTTTAATTTTAAAGCCTGTACATAAGTACAGGCTTTTTTTTATCTAAGTTTGTTTTAAATAACTTTTAACAAACAAAAAATGAAAAAACTTATCACACTTTTTATGTTCATTTTTACTTGTTCTTTGTCATTCTCTCAGGTGACTACATCAAGTATTAAGGGCGTAATATCCGATGAAACCAACGTTGGTTTACCAGGTGCGAATGTCATTGCAGTTCATACACCAACAGGGACTACCTATGGTGCAGCAACCAACATTGACGGACGATTTAATCTTGTTAACCTTAGAGTAGGTGGACCTTACACAATAACAGTTAGTTATGTAGGCTATAATGATCAATCTTTTTCCGATGTGTTTTTGACCTTAGGAAAAACAGAAAATTTAGCGTTAAGTCTAACTCCAGACTCTGCACAACTCGATGAAGTTGTACTAACAGTTAATAATGCTAATGGCGTTTTTGGTAGTGATCGAACAGGAGCTGAGACAAGTGTTGGTCGTAAAGAATTGACCACACTCCCTACAATTTCTAGATCTGCAGCTGATTTTACACGTTTGGAGCCAACAGCAAGTAATGGTTCTTTTGGAGGTCGTAATGACCAGTTTAATAACTTTTCTTTAGATGGTGCAATTTTTAACAATCCGTTTGGATTGGATGCTGCCACTCCAGGAGGACAAACAAATGCACAACCTATATCTTTAGATGCAATCGATCAAATACAAGTATCGACGGCACCTTATGACGTCACACAATCTGGGTTTACTGGAGCTTCTGTAAATGCAGTAACTAAAAGTGGGTCGAATGAGTTTAAAGGGACTGTTTATGGATTTTATAGAAATGAAGATATGACCGGCTCAAAAATTAAAGGACAAGATATCTTTGTTCCCAGCCTTACACAGCAACAAACAGGGTTTAGTGTTGGAGGACCGATCGTAAAAAATAAATTATTTTTCTTTGCCAATTATGAGCAAGATGAACGTACCGACTTAGGTCAATCTTGGTTACCTAATACAGGTTCGGGTGCAATTAATGAATCTGTTGTTTCAGAATCGGATCTTATAGCAGTTCAAAATGCCTTGGCGAATTTAGGGTATAATACAGGTGCTTATCAAGGTTTTACACATGATTCTGAATCTAGCAAAGGAATTTTTAAGCTCGATTGGAATGTGAATGACAACAACCAATTAGCAGTTATATACAACTGGTTAGATGCTTCTAAAGATAAACCAGCACATCCATCTGCACTAGGTGTAAGAGGGCCGAGTGCCACAACACTTCAGTTTCAGAACTCAGGTTATCAAATTAACAATAAATTAAATTCGATTCAAATAGAATTGAATTCAAGATTTTCTGATAATATATCTAACAAATTTCAAGCGGGATATACTCATTTTGATGATTTTAGAAATCCAATGTCTTCGCCTGCTCCAGCAATTACAATACAAAATGGTGCTGGACAAAATTATATTATTGCGGGTCATGAGCCATTTTCAATCAACAATGTGTTAGATCAAAAAGTATTTCAATTTTCTAACAATATGACCATTTCTAGAGCGAACCACACCTATAAAGCTGGGGTCTCTTTTGAGAAATTTGAGTTTGACAACTCTTTTAATTTAGGTGCCTATGGATACGCTAATGATAATGGTTATGTGGGTGCTTTTGGTGCTTTTGGGTCTGTTAGTGATTTTTTAGCAGCATCTACAAACGGGTTATTAGAAGAAGCTTTAGCAAATGCACAAGGAGTTAAAGATGCCGATTCATGGGCTTTAGCAGAAACCAATGTTGGACAATTGGCATTTTACCTTCAAGATGAATGGGATGTGAACGACAACTTTAAGTTAACTTATGGGTTACGCTTCGATAAGCCTTTGTTCTTTGACTCAGCAGATAAGGCACAAGACGTTATTGATGTATCGTTTTATCAACCAGAAATTCCTTATGTAAATCCTAATACTGGAGAAGTTCAATTACTTGATAGCACACAAATGCCATCAGACGATTGGTTAGTGTCTCCTCGCGTTGGATTTAACTATGATGTAAAGGGCGATAGCACAATCCAATTAAGAGGGGGGTCTGGTCTGTTTACAGGACGTTTTCCATTTGTATGGTTAGGAAACCAAATTGGAAATCCTAATTCATACTTCTACCAAATGGTAGATCCAGATTTCAAATTCCCACAAGTGTGGAGAACTAATTTAGGACTGGATCACAAATATGACAATGGTTTAATTGTTTCTGCTGACCTGTCTTATACAAAAGACATCAATGGAGCACATGTACAAAACTGGGGGCTTACAGAGCCATCCGGGACTTTAGTTGGTGTGGATAACAGACCTTATTATACAGACGCCGATAAAATTAACAACGCTTACGTATTTACAAATTCAGACAAAGGTCGTATTTGGAATGCCTCTTTTAAAGCACAAAAAACGTTTGATAATGGGTTATACACCATGTTAGCGTATAGCTATTTAGATTCAAAAGATGTTAACTCAATTGAGGCTGAAATTACAGGAGATGCATTTGATTTTAACCCAGTGGTTGGAAATGCAAATTCTGATGTGCTGTCTCACTCTAGATATGGCGATACACACCGAATTATTGGTGTTGCTAGTAAAAAATGGAACTACGGAACAAACAAAAAATGGAGTAGCACGCTTTCCACATTCTTTGAATATTCTCGTGGAGGTCGTTTTAGTTATACCTATGCAGGAAATATCAACGGCGATACATCGTTTCAAAACAATGACCTTTTATACGTGCCAACCTCTGCAGAAATTCAGCTCATGGATTTTCCTGTAGCTAGTGAAGCTGTTGCATTTGATAATTACATCGCTCAAGATGATTACTTAAGCGGTCGTAGAGGTCAATATGCAGAGCGTTACGGCGCGCAAGCACCATGGAGAGGCCGCTGGGATGTGAAGTTTTTACAAGATTATGAAATAAAAATTTCAGAAAATAAAACCAATACCATTCAGTTTAGCATTGATGTCTTAAACGTTGGAAATCTAATAAACTCCGATTGGGGCTTAGTACAACAACCTAACAATGTATCTCCAATAGGTGTAAGTGTGGATCCAACTACTTTAGTGCCATCCTATTCTTTCAATCCTAACCAAACCGAAACGTTTGGATACGATTCAAGTTTAGCATCTAGATGGCAAATGCAGTTTGGATTACGCTACATCTTCTAGTATTAATTCAATGTAATTTTATAAATTTGCGCCCTGTTATTAGGGCGCATTTTTTTTAACAACATTTAAGATGAAATACACACGACTCACAAAAGAGCAGTTTGAAGAGCTAAATCAAGAGTTTATTAATTTTTTAGCAACGCAATCCATCACGGCAGAAGAATGGAAAGAAATTAAGGAACAGAAGCCAGAAGTGGCGGAAGAAGAATTGGATGTTTTTAGCGATTTGGTTTGGGAAGGTGTCTTGTCAAAGGTGGAGTATTTAGAAAATATAGCTCCGCAACATATGTATTTGTTTAAGGTTGATGGATTGCAGTTGCGATTGATTGGACTTAAAATTAAAGTGGATACTATTGATTTGACCACCAAAGAAGGATTTGGATGGTTAAGAGACAATTTGATGTCCGATGAAGTAGAATTATTTAATGCCGATAAAACACTTGAAGCTGATAAAAATTTAAAATTATTTGAACTGATTGTTCAAGGATCAAATATCACAAAAGGAGATCTTTACAAGTATTTAGAAGATCTAATTGGATAGATTCGTAAAAAGAGAGATATTTGTAGAATAAAGCAAAATTATGGTATCTAAACCACGCATATCTAAAGGAACACGAGATTTTTCTCCACTGCAGTTGGCAAATCGCGACTACATTTTTAGTACCATAAAGTCAAATTTTAAAAAATTTGGATTTCAACCAATTGAAACCCCAAGCTTTGAATTGTCCGAAACCTTATTAGGGAAATATGGAGAAGAAGGGGATCGCCTCATCTTTAAGATTTTAAATTCTGGTGATAAAGTTAAAAAAGCAGATTTACAAGCCCTTGAAGATGGCAACCTAGCACGGTTTTCAAATTCACTTACTGAAAAAGCATTGCGCTACGATTTAACGGTGCCTTTTGCACGCTATGTAGCACAATATCAAAATGACATTGTATTCCCTTTCAAACGTTACCAAATTCAACCTGTTTGGCGCGCCGATCGTCCTCAAAAAGGACGATTTCAAGAATTTTATCAGTGTGATGCTGATGTGGTAGGCTCAAAATCTTTGTGGCAAGAAATTGAATTCATTCAATTGTATGACGCTGTTTTTTCAGATTTAAACCTAGAGGGTGTTACTATAAAAATAAACAACAGAAAAATATTGGCAGGCATCGCCGAATTGATTGGCGCTCAAGATAAGCTTATCGATTTTACTGTGGCTTTGGATAAGCTTGATAAAATAGGAGCGGAGAACGTCAAAGAAGAAATGCTTAAAAAAGGCATTCCTTCGGAAGGGATTTCTAAGTTAGAACCACTTTTTAATTTGACGGGTAATTTCTCAGAACAATTAGAATCTTTAAAATCTATTTTAAGCACTTCTACGGATGGTATAAAAGGGGTCGAAGAATTAGAATTCATCGGAACTTCTGTGGCTGCGTTAGGACTTAAAACAGCTAAACTACAAATGGATGTCACTTTAGCTCGAGGACTTAATTACTATACAGGTGCTATTTTTGAAGTGGCTGCGCCCGATTCTGTACAAATGGGTTCTATTGGTGGCGGCGGTCGCTATGATGACCTTACAGGAATTTTTGGTTTGAAAGATGTCAGTGGAGTAGGTATTAGCTTTGGATTGGATCGAATTTATTTAGTTTTGGAAGAGTTGGGGTTATTTCCATCCGATAAAACACGTTCAACAAAAGTGCTTTTCACCAATTTTGGAACCTCAGAGAGTTTGTATTGCTTAAAAGCAATGACATTTTTACGATCAAAATCTATTGCCACTGAATTGTATCCAGATGCTGCTAAATTGAAAAAACAAATGAATTACTGTAATAAGCGCGAAATTCCTTATGTAGTTATGGTTGGCGAGTCAGAAATGAAACAGCGTAAATACTTGCTAAAAAACATGAATTCTGGGGATCAGCAATTACTATCTTTAGAAGAATTGATAAAAACCGTTTCTTAACAATTTAGATGTCACAACAGACAGTAATTCACTCAGAATTAGCACAAAAAAACAACTCGTGAGCCGATTAATCGCCTTTCTATCCCTTGTTTTAGAAAACCCATTACACGAAATTGTTCTATAAAAAAAGACTTTCAGTATCTTGAAAGTCTTTTTAAAATCTAGTAGCGAGAGCGGGGCACGATCCCGCGACCTCCGGGTTATGAATCCGACGCTCTAACCAGCTGAGCTACCTCGCCATAATTAGATGGCTGCAAATATAAAAACAATATATCGCCTTACAAATAAATACTCCTTTAAAAAATAAATTAATATTCTTTACAGAACTAACCAATATTTGTATATATTGGATTTTTTAAATTTTAATTAACCAATGAGCGATAAAATAAAGTTTGAGTTAGAAATTCCTATACAAGCATCTCCTCAATTATTGTATCAATATATTTCATCGGCATCTGGTCTGTCAGAATGGTTTGCGGATAATGTAAACTCAAGAAGTGAATTATTCACCTTTATTTGGGATGGTTCAGAAGAACAAGCTAAGTTGTTAACGAAAAAAAATGGAGAACGTGTCAAATTTAAATGGCTCGAAAGTGATGAAGATCAATCCTATTTTGAAATAAGAATTCAAGTCGATGGTATCACAAAAGATGTGTCGTTAATGATTACAGATTTTGCAGAAGAAGACGAAGTAGAAGAATCAAAGATGCTTTGGGACAATCAAATATCAGATCTCAAGCAAATCTTAGGTTCGTCCTAACCATTTTTTATTTTTAAACTATATTTGTCCTGATTTATTCAGGACTTTTTTATGATAAATAGCAACGGCGAATTACTTTCGGAGCAGGAAGCAAAACTATCGGTATTCAATCGAGGATTGGCTTATGGAGATGCACTTTTTGAAACCATCAAAACCTTAAATGGCAAAATTCTGTTTTGGGAAGATCATTACTTTCGACTGATGGCTTCCATGCGAATTTTAAGAATGGAAATCCCAATGACTTTCACTCCTGAATTTTTAGAATCTCAAATTCTAGAATTAGTATCGCATCACAATTCGGATTCAAATTCTTTTAGAGTAAAATTTACGGTTTTTAGAAACCAAGGTGGGTTTTATACCCCAAATTCAAACGCTGTTTCCTATTTTATAACTGCAGAACCGTTGCCAACGGATTTATACTTACTGAATACTTCAGATTATAGAATAGAGTTGTTTAAAGATTTTTATATAACCCCTGGACTCTTATCGACTTTAAAAAGCAATAACAAGTTGTTAAATGTTTTAGGGAGTGTTTATGCAAAAGAAAATCAATACGATAATTGTCTATTACTAAATACCAATAAAAATATTGTTGAAGCGCTCAATGGGAATCTGTTTTTAGTGAAAGATAATGTCATAAAAACACCCCCTTTGGATGATGGATGTCTAAAAGGTATTATGCGCAAGCAGATTTTAGAAATTATCGGTAAAATTCCTGACTTTGAGTGTGTTGAGGCCTCTATATCGCCATTTGAATTGCAAAAAGCAGACGAGTTGTTTGTAACCAATGTAATTCAAGGGATTCAACCAATCACATCATTTAGAAAAAAGAATTTCACAAATCATGTGAGTCAAAGTATTTTAGCCAAGTTAAACATGACGCTAAGGCTGTCTTAGTTGAATGAAGGGTTTTCAGGTGCGTTGGACCAGATACTATATTCGCCTCCGAGTTCAAGCATCTTTTCTTTCCAAAAACTCGTATTCACTTTTTCAATAATTGTTTTGTGGTGCTTATTTTCAGAAAGGATCCATGTATGCGCTAATAATTCTGAGGATAATTGGTTGGTTTCCCATCCTGAATAGCCAAGAAAAAATCGAATGTCATTAGAATCTAATTTATTCTGTTGAATCAGATTGGTAATTTTTTCAAAATTACCACCCCAATATAGTCCTGGAGAAATTTCAATACTATCAGGAATTAAGGTTGGGATTTTATGGATATAGTAGAGATTATCTTGTTCAACAGGACCTCCGTTATAAACTTTGAACGGAATTTCTATTTCAGGAATCAAATCTTGGAGTGTGAAGTCAAGAGGTTTATTTAAAATAAATCCAATAGAGCCTTCGTTATTATGATCTGCAATAATAATAATAGATCTATTAAAGGACATATCTCCAATAATAGAGGGTTCTGCAATTAGTAAATGACCTTTTTTTAAATAGATATTTGACATCTTTAACTGTAAAATTCTTATTAAATATAGGAATTATATTTTAAACTCAAAAATTATAATTAGAATCTTAAGACTGAAGCGTATCCAATAATTGAGGACTTGCCTTAAATTTTATTGTATTTTTTGCTGGAATTGCTAAAGGTTCATTTGTTTTAGGATTTCGCCCCATGCGTGCCGATCGTTCATAGACAGACCAAGTCCCAAATCCAGCTAGCGAGACTTTGTTGCCGTTTTGAAGTGATTTTGAAGTTGCCTCTAAGAACCCTTCTAATGCCTTTTGAGCGGATGCTTTTGAAATTCCGGCACATACCGCCATGTGTTCTATAAGTTTATTTTTTTTCATTGTCCATGTTTTATTTATAACATTTGTGCATTTTCATCAAATGTAAATCCATTTAAAAATGATACTGCATCCATTTGTCTTTTCCCAGGGAATTTAAAATTAATGAGTTCGATAAATCCTCCTTTTACGGCAACGTTAATTGCTTTTTTTGAAATAATGAGCTGCCCATTTTTAAATTCGTGCGCTTCAGAATGTTTTAGAACTTCATACAATTTGATGTTTAAAAGTTCCTTACCGTTCAATAAAAGTCCCCAAGCTGCAGGGTAGGGATGGAGTCCTCGAACTTGATTGTATATAGCGTCTAATGTAGAATTCCAATCAATTTTGCAATTATCCTTATTGAGTTTATAAGCAGTTTTGGTTTCTTTTAGTGGTTGCACCGTTGTTTTTAGATTTCCGTTTTCTATAGCTTGAACGGTTTTCAATACCAAATCGCTTCCTAGATGCATTAATTTATCATGTAATTCGCCAGCATTTTCTGTAGGACTTATATCAATTTTGGATTGCATAATAACAGCTCCTGTATCTATTTTTTCATCAATAAAAAAGGTGGTAACTCCTGTTTCTTTTTCTCCGTTGATAATAGCCCAGTTTATTGGGGCTGCACCCCGATAATCTGGAAGTAAAGATGCATGTAAATTGAATGTTCCTAATGCAGGCATTTGCCATACCACTTTAGGCAGCATTCGGAAAGCAACAACAATTTGAAGATTCGCATTTAAGGATTTTAAATTTTCCAAAAATGAACCCTCTTTTAAGTTTGTTGGCTGAAAAACTGTCAAGCCTTTAGATTTAGAGTACACTTTTACCGCGGATTCATGAATTTTTTGACCACGTCCAGCTGGGCGATCTGGGGCCGTAATAACGCCTACAACTTTGTAATTGTGTTGTAAAAGTCCGTCTAATATGGTCACCGCAAATTCGGGTGTGCCCATAAATACAATACGAATAGCTTCTTTTGTCATGACATTTTGAGTTTGTACGTGTTTCGTTCTGTTATTTCAATCAACTCTTTTTCTAAAAGACGGGTTAATATAGTGGTTAATTTATCGGGATTAAAATTACTTAATTCTTCCAGTTTTCTAGAAGAAAGGGATGCCGTTTTAAGTAAAGTTAAGATTGTTTTTAAATCACTTTCCGAAATTACACTTTTTTTTGAACGTTCTAAACAACTTGAGCAAATACCACAGGGTTCTGAGTTGGTTTCTTCAAAGTAGGACAGTAGTTTTTGGCTTTTACATTTGCCATCATTTTTCACATACTCAAATACTGACTTTAGTTGTGTCTTTTTTAAATCGTGTTGTTGAGTGACTATTTTTGAGATTCTATGAATTGTTTTATCATCCTCTCTTGGTTCTATAAAAGTGATTTGTGCATCTGTTTTTGATGATTCAAATTGAATGATATCAGCTTTATTTAATGCGTTTAAATGTTTTATGACTTCTTCTTCGGAGAGGTTTATTTTTTTAGCGATTGTTTGCGTAAAAATTTCTGTAGAATGGTCAAATACCCCTTCGTGACTTCTTAAAATAACCTTTATAATAAGGGCCTGTTTTGGGTGTTTTTCAATGTAATTGAATAGAGCAGCATTTCCGATAATGATTTGTAGAAAGGCGGTATTTTTAAAACGTTCTTCCATTGAAATGACACTGGTTCTATCTAAAATTTTAAGCCCATTGTAGGTCAGGATTGAAGGAAGGTTATAGGAATTGCAAAATAATTTAAAGTTAAAATTATGAACGGAGTTTACTCCTTCACCATAAGAAATTTGAAAATAGTTACACAACCGTTTATATAGGTTTTTTAAGAACGAAGGATCTGGAAGGCTATTGATAAATTGATTTTTGGAATCCATCTCATCAGAAGCATTTCGAAGAATCACTGCATAAGCGGAGTCGTTATTACGTCCTGCGCGTCCTGCTTCTTGGTAATAGCTTTCCAAACTTTCTGGTAAATTATGATGAATTACAGTTTGTACGTTGGCTTTGTCAATACCCATTCCAAAAGCATTGGTTGCAACCATGACTTGATTTTTATTTGCACTCCAACGCTCAAATTGCGTGTCTTTTTCTTTTGTGCTTAAACCACCATGATAATACCCACTTGTAATTCCGAGCTTATTTAAATAGTTTGAAATTTCGAGCGTTGCTTTTCTATTTCGTACATAAATAATCGAACTACCTGAATATTTTTTTAAAATCTGAACGGTTTTGAAATATTTATCATCACAATCCAATGTTAAATACGCTAAATTGGGGCGTTGAAACGAGGTTTTAAAAATCTTTGGGTCAATGCAGTCCAATTGTGAGCAAATGTCTTTTACAACCTTGTCAGTGGCTGAAGCTGTTAACCCAATTACATTCACATTTGGGTGGAGTGTTCTCAATACTTTGATATCTCGGTAGGCAGGTCTAAAATCATGTCCCCATTGACTTATACAATGTGCTTCGTCCACCGCAATCAGGTTAACATTCATTTGTTTAATACGTTCTTGGACTAAATCTTGTTGAAGCCGTTCAGGAGAAAGGTAGAGAAATTTATAGTTTCCATAGATGCAATTATCCAACATCCGATCGATATCTTCATAAGTGAATCCGCTGGTGAGTGCCATCGCTTTGATGCCTTTTTCTTTCAGATTAATTACCTGATCTTGCATCAACGCTATAAGTGGAGATACCACAATACATATGCCGTCTTTTATCAGCGCTGGGATTTGAAAACAAATCGATTTTCCACCCCCAGTAGGCAAAAGCGCAATGCAATCTTCATTTGCCAAAACCGCTTCAATAATTTCCTCTTGTTGTGGTCTAAACTCTGAAAAATTCCAATAGTGTTCCAATAATTCAATTGGATGCTTCATTCAATTTGGTTTAAATGATTTAAAATAAAATTGAGTCGTTCCTCAACTGTTCCAAATGGGGTCTCGATAATAGAATACCCATAGTCCGTGTAGGTTTTAACTAGAAAATCATGAAGAATCAATGCTTGTTCAAACGTTTCATAGCGTTCGTTATCTTGTTCGTAAATCGCTTTCCAAGGTTTTAATATAAAAACGTTGTCATAGGTGTGCTGACTGCAAATTGTTTTAAAAGAATCCGGATAGCTGCATTTTAAATAGTCTAAATAAGCAACAACATCTGGAAGTCCACGATCAAAAAACACAACCTCCTCTTGAAGTGAATCTGCCGCTAAAAATTGTTTTTGACGTCCTAATAAAAGATGTTCACTAAACATTAAAGGATCTTCTAAAAACAATTGTTCGATGCCTTTCTCTTGCGCATCAAGAGTAATTTGTCTTGAAATTTCTTCCATACAACTATAACCTTTTGTTCTAAGCGCGTTCATTAAGGTGGTTTTTCCAGTACCTGGACCTCCAATAATAGCAATTTTCTGAGTTTTCAAGATGTTTTGTTTATTTCCTGTAAAATTCGTGATTTAAAAGGGAAATAAAAAATCAGATATAATGTATATTTGTACTCTTAGCATTAAACAATGAATAAACCTTTAAACCCAGAAGCGTTTTATAACAATTTAAAAGAGAAACTAAAGGACACTTCTGTATGGCCTTCAGAATATTTGTATAAATTTATCATTAAATCCGATCCTGTCAAAATAAATACTATTGAGTGTATTTTTGATAATATGGGAGCGGTTATTAAAACCATTCCCTCAAAAAATGGGAATTATACAAGTGTTTCTATTAATGTTGTTATGAATAACCCTGATGATGTTATCAAAAAATATAAAGAAGTTGGAAATCAAGTTAAAGAGGTTATTTCACTCTAAAAACAGTACTTTCAAGCATCTTTTAAAATACCATTAGACTCACATTATTTTTTTGTATTTTGCAAACACTTAAATTTTAAAAAAAAGATCGCATCCATGACAGCGTTAACAGATCAACTAGAATATAATACTGAACGAGAACACTTAATCATTCCTGAATATGGGAGACATTTACAAAAAATGATTAACTATGCTGTGGCTCAAGAATCAAAAGAAGAACGCAATCGCTTGGCGAAAGCTATTATTTCTGTGATGGGAAATATGCAGCCACATTTACGTGATGTCTCTGATTTTCAACATAAACTTTGGGATCAATTATTTATCATGTCTGGTTTAAAATTGGATGCAGATTCTCCTTTTGACAAACCTACACAAGAAATGTTAAACATCCGTCCAGAACCCTTAGAATATCCACAGAATTTCCCTAAATATCGTTTTTATGGAAACAATATTAAAACAATGATTGATGTGGCTAATACGTGGGAAGCTGGAGAAATGAGAGACGGATTGGAATACACCATTGCAAATCACATGAAAAAATCTTTTTTGAATTGGAATAAAGACACTGTTGAAGATGTTGTTATCTTTGGTCATCTCTTTGAACTTTCTGGTGGAAAAATTGATTTACGTGACAGTACAGAACCCTTGAGTGAAATTTCAAGTTTATTGAAAGTACAACGTAAATTTTCGAGCCAAAAGAAATCTTCAAAAAAGAATCATCATCAAAGAAATCGAAAACGTTACTAATATTTTGATGGCTTTGGACTTCAGAAAACACACTACTCATTTAAATTACTAACTATTGAAAACTTTTAAAATTGAAGGTGGTCACCAATTAAAAGGAGCAATTCAACCACAGGGCGCCAAAAACGAAGCACTTCAAATTTTGTGTGCCGTAATATTATCACCAGATAAAATCACGATCCACAATATTCCAGATATAATTGATGTCAATAAACTCATTGTTTTATTAGGAAAACTAGGAGTTAAAGTTGAAAAATTAGCAAAAGGCAGTTATTCTTTTCAATCCGATGAAATCAATTTAGAGTATTTAGAAACAGAAGCTTTTAAGGTGGATGGACGTGGACTAAGAGGTTCGATTATGATTGTAGGACCACTTCTTGCACGATTTGGAAAAGGATATATTCCAAAACCTGGAGGTGATAAAATTGGTCGCAGACGTTTAGATACACACTTTGAGGGATTCATCAAATTAGGAGCTAACTTCAGATACAACCGTGAAGATCATTTTTATGGTGTAGAAGCAAAGGAGCTAAAAGGAACCTATATGCTGCTTGATGAAGCCTCGGTTACTGGAACAGCAAATATAGTAATGGCTGCTGTTTTGGCTACTGGAACAACAACAATCTATAATGCAGCTTGTGAGCCGTATTTACAGCAACTCTGTAAAATGCTCAATAGAATGGGAGCAAAGATTTCGGGAATTGGTTCAAACATGTTAACTATCGAAGGTGTTAAGACATTGGGAGGCACCGAACATACCATGTTGCCAGACATGATTGAAATTGGTAGTTGGATTGGATTGGCTGCCATGACCAAAAGCGAATTGACGATAAAGAATGTAAGTTGGGATGATTTGGGAGTAATTCCAAATGTGTTTCGAAAATTAGGAATTACTATCGAAAGAAAAGGGGAGGATATTTTTATTCCATCGCATAAAGATGGGTATGAAATTCAAAACTATATCGATGGCTCTATACTAACCATTTCAGATGCTCCTTGGCCAGGGTTTACTCCAGATTTATTAAGTATTATTCTTGTGGTGGCCACCCAAGCAAGAGGAAGTGTATTGGTTCATCAAAAGATGTTTGAAAGCCGTCTGTTCTTTGTCGATAAATTAATTGATATGGGTGCAAAAATTATTCTTTGTGATCCCCACCGTGCTTCTGTGATTGGACATGATTTTAAATCGAATCTAAAAGCAACAACTATGACCTCTCCAGATATTAGAGCTGGGGTATCTTTATTAATTGCGGCACTTTCTGCCAAAGGAACTTCTATAATTCATAATATCGAACAGATTGATCGAGGGTATGAAAATATCGACGACCGTTTGCGTGCGATTGGAGCAAAAATTGAACGTGTTGAATTATAAAACGGGTGTCTAAAACTAGAGGTTACCCATAATTAATTGAATACTATGAATTTAGAAAAAGATCTTCAAGAACGAAGCCACCACAGTTGTGAACTTTGTAAAGCCAACGAAAATCTCTCTATTTATACAGTTCAACCTTCAAAAAAAGGAGACCTTACGGATAGTATTTATGCGTGCGAAACCTGTACCTCACAAATCGAAACCCCTGATTTGTTAAATCTTAACCATTGGCGTTGTCTTAATGACAGTATGTGGAGTGAATTTCTTCCTGTACAGGTCATTTCGTGGCGTATGCTCAATCGTGTACTTTCGGCGGGTTGGTCTCAGGATTTATTAGATATGATGTATTTAGATGAACAAGCATTGGAGTGGGCTAAAGCTCTTGGAGATGGTGTGGAAGAAACAACAAAAATTGTCCATAGAGATGTTAATGGTGTCATTTTAGAAGCTGGGGATAGTGTCGTTCTGATTAAAGATTTAAAAGTGAAAGGATCAAGTATGATTGCCAAACAAGGGACCGCTGTTCGAAGGATTTCTCTAGATCACGAAAATGAAACTTACATTGAAGGAAAGGTGGATGGGAAGCACATCGTAATTATCACACAATTTGTAAAGAAAATTTAGTTTTTTTCTAAGGCTTCTTTGTAGGTTCTAAGGCATCGTTCTCTAGCAAATTTATGATCTACCATAGGTTTAGGATACGATAATTCTTGATATTCAGGCACCCATTTTTTAATATATGTATGCGCTTTGTCAAAATTGGTAACTTGTGTAGAAGGGTTAAAGATTCTAAAATAAGGTGCTGCATCCACTCCACAACCCGCAACCCATTGCCAATTACTCACATTGCTTGAAAGTTCAAAATCATGGAGTTTTTCAGCAAAATAAGCCTCTCCCAACCGCCAATCAATCAAAAGGTGCTTACATAAAAAACTTCCAACGAGCATACGTACGCGGTTGTGCATAAACCCTGTTTGATTTAGTTCTCGCATTCCTGCATCCACAAGGGGATAGCCCGTGTTTCCATTACACCACTTTTTATATTCCTCGGGGGCATTTCTCCATTGAATAGCATCATATTGAGGTTTGAAACTTTTGGTAACGGTATGGGGAAAATGCCATAAAATTTGCATAAAAAATTCACGCCAAATTAATTCTTTTAAGAACGTATTGTTGGTATGTTGAACTGCTTTAGAAACTATGTCCCGGATACTCACCGTTCCAAATCGTAAGTGGGGACCTAATTTTGATGTGCCCTCAATCGCAGGGAAATTGCGGGTAGCTTCATAATTTTCAATGATAGCACTTTCTACTCTGTAAGGTGCAATTTTAACAGGGTTTGGTTCAAAGTTCATTGACTCTAAATCTACCCATGGATAAGAATCCGATTGGACGGTGTTACTTAATAAATTTTCTGAGTTAAATGGGCTATAATGATTGGTATTAAAAGTGGCCAACCATTTTTTAGAGTAAGGAGTATAGACTTTATAAGGAAGTCCATCATCTTTAGTGATTTCATTTTGTTCAAAGATCACTTGATCTTTGAATGATTTAAAATCAATAGATTTTGAGCTAAGTAATTCAGAAATGTTTTGATCTCTTGAGATTGCATAGGGTTCATAATCTCGATTATAATATACAGTTTCTATATCATATTCATTTGTAAGTTTTTCGAATATAGTCTCGGGGGTTCCGTGGTACACAGACAGGCCACTTCCGTGTTTTTGGAGATTTTTATGGATTGTTTTTAACTGTTCATGAATAAACTCAACTCTTGCATCATTTTTAGGTAAAGATTCTAAAATAGAGCTGTCAAAAATAAATATAGGGAGTACAGCCTTGTCCTGTTTCAAGGCTTCATATAACCCATGATTGTCATACAGTCTTAAATCTCTTCTAAACCAGAATATGGAAACAGTTGTTTTCATTAGTATGTCCCAAATAATTCTATTAATTTCTTTTGTCTATAGGAAAAAATCTCTTCCAATTTAGGTTTTACCAAAAATGGATGAACGAGTTGCCCCAACCATCCCATCGGAACTTTATAGTCAATAATATCTTCCATTTCTACTCCGCCTTCAATCGCTTTGATAAAATGTTTGTGATGCCAGAGTGCATAAGGTCCAAAACGTTGCTCATCTACAAAATAATGTTGGTCTTTAACGTGCGTGATTTCAGTGACCCATTTTGTTTTAATTCCCAAAATTGGGGTCACAATGTATTGTATAATTTGACCTGGATACATTGGACGATCGGCTCCAGATAATATATCAAAACTCATATACTCTGGAGTAATGGTTTTTAGGTTTTTAGGATCAGATAAAAATGTCCAAGCTTCTTCTAAACTAATAGGTAGATTTTGCTTTTTATGTAGAGTGTATATTTTCATTATTACTAATTATATAATGCGATGTATAAATTTAGAGATGTTGCAAGCACCAACCAAATGCAATAGGGGAGAACGTAAAAACGTTTATTTTGAAGGGAGTGTTTGTATGCTACCAAAAAATAAAACATCAAGAGCGTTAGAATGATGATATTGAGCAACCCTATAAGAACCAAGTGTTGATTGAAAAAAAAGTAATTCCAAAATACATTTAATGCAAATTGGATGCTGAATAATAAGATTACTTTTTTGGATCGATTCACTTGAATTAAGAAAGTCATATATACTGAAAACAAGATCATAATACTGCTCCAAGCCATTCCAAAAACCCAACCTGGTGGAGACCATGGTGCTTGATTCAAGTTGATATACCATTCTGTGCGTGGACCATCATTCATGATCCAACTTCCAATCGCAAGAGCACTAAAATTAATGAGAAGAAAAAGGAGTAAACCTTTATAAAATTTCATTAGCTATTAAGTTTGTCAATTTCATCTAATATTTGTTGTGCTTCTGCATACTTTGCATCACTCGCAGATCGATTCGTAGTTGAAAGTTCGTGCCACTCTGACATTAACTTTTTGTAACGATCCTGAAGCTTTTCTACTGGGGTTTTTGTTTTGAAAATTCCAAACATAATTTATTTTAATTGACGGGTTATTTTACTACTTAATGGTTTAGTAATTGAATAAAAATAATCTACAAATGCACCTTCACTATCAACTAGGTATTTTTGAAAATTCCACTTAACAGAAGTACTTTTCATTCCATTTAATTCTTTTTCCTTTAGCCATTTATACAATGGGTGTTTATTGTCTCCTTTTACATCAATTTTTTCGGTCATTAAGAAAGTAACGCCATAGTTTTTTGAACAGAAAGATTGTATTTGATCTGCAGAACCAGGTTCTTGACTGCCAAATTGGTTGCATGGAACTCCGATAACCATCAATTTATCTTGATAGGTTTCATAAAGTTTTTGAAGGTCTTCATATTGCCCTGTAAATCCACATTCAGAAGCGACATTTACAAATAGAATATGTTTCCCTTTATAGTCGTTTAGGTTGATAGGATTCCCTTCAAGACTGTTAATTTCAATAGAGTATAAAGACATATTTGGATTCTTTTTTATTTGTGAACAAGATGTAATTGAAACAAAAAAGTAGGGTTGTTATAACCACACCTAATTTTATAGGTTTCATTTAATTATAATTTTAAAGAGACAATACCACAGTCTAGATTAAAAATTTGTCCAGAAATTGATTTAGATACATCAGATAAAAGGTATGTCGCCATGGCAGCAACTTCATTAGGTTCAAGATATTTCTTTAAAGGATGTCTTTGAATGGTGCTTTCAATCATGCGTTCATTTCTTAAAAATTTAGCAGCTAATTCAGTGTTTGTAATTGTTGGAGCAATTGCATTCACTCTTATTTTAGGAGCTAAATCTGCAGCCACAGATTTTGTCAATCCTTCAACAGCTGATTTTGCGGTTGCAATACTGGCATGAAATGGCATCCCTAATTTTGTGGCTACCGTACTAAATAAAACAATTGAGGCAGCCTCGCTTGTAGCAAGTGCTTTGGTATAGGTTTGAATGCATTTCACTGCTCCAATGACGTTTATTTCGAAATCGGTTTTGAAATCATCAACATTTAATCTGTTAAAAGGCTTTAGATTGATGCTTCCAGGACAGTATATCAATCCATCTGCAGTTTCAATTTCAGGCAAATCATCTGTGAGTATATCGCAGGAAAAGTGAGACAAGTTATCGTGTTGAAACTCTGGAGAGGTTCGACTGATGTTGATAACTTGGTGGTCGCTAAGAAGGCTTTCTGTAATGGCTTTTCCAATACCTTTACTACCTCCAATAATAATAATTTTTTTCATGCTTGTAATGGACGGCCTTTTAATCGTTTTTCAATTTTTTGTTTGATCACAGTTAAGCGTTTCATAAGATCCATCAGTGCAGGGTCTTTAGAGGTTTTATAAATTTCATTTACCCCCAATATTAATGCTTTTACCTCTCTTGATGCTTCTATACGTTCACTCGTTGTTTTAAATGTGAGTGGTTTTTGTTCAAAAGCTTCAGCTTGTTTTACAACATCCATAGTTATAGTTTTAAATAATTTTGTAGTTCAGCAATTTTTGCTGAAGTATTAAAAATACCACCATAAAAAGCGGTCACCGTTGCAGAGGCATCATCTTTGATTCCTCTGGAAGACACACAAAGATGTTTTGCGTCAATAATGACTGCTACATCCTCTGTTCCCAAAATGCCTTTTAATTCTTCTGCAATCTGATTGGTGAGGCGTTCTTGAACTTGTGGTCGTTTGGCATAATAATTTACAATGCGGTTTAGTTTGGACAATCCAATGACTTTTCCAGAAGATATGTACGAAACATGCGCTTTTCCAATAATAGGTACAAAGTGATGTTCACAATTGGAATAAAATGTGATGTCTTTTTCTACCAACATTTGATTGTATTGATACTTGTTTTCAAATAACGCAACTTTTGGCTTATTTTTAGGGTTTAATCCAGAAAAAATTTCATCAATATACATTTTTGCAACGCGCTCGGGTGTACCTTTAAGAGAATCATCTGTTAAATCTAAACCCAATACGTCCATTATTTCTTCAAATAAAATAGCAATTTTCTTTTTCTTTTCGCTATCAGAAACCTTGAAAGCATTTTTTTTCATTGGGGTTTCTAACCCTGTAAAAAGGTGATCATCACCAATTTCATGATTCGAAATACCATTTATTGGTTTTTTGTAATTTGTAGTAATTTTAGTATCCATATAATATTTTAACGCTTAGATATTTTATTATGAGTTATTTGTCGTTGTCTTGAACATTTGAACCTTCCAGATTCAAAAGTCCGAAGTTTTTGATGTTTCGTTTTTCTGCCTTGAACTCGTGCGCGCCACAATCGAAAACTTTTTGGTTTCATGTGAGTTCGCATAAGTTTGATAACCTCTTGCTCGTTCAGTTTAAACTGATGTTCAATCGCTTCAAAAGTTGTACGGTCTTCCCAAGCCATTTCAATAATACGATCAATTTCTACAATCCCTAAACTCATACTGTAGGGATTTTATATTGTTCGTCAAATTGAACTTTTTCTTCCATTAAAGATCTTAAAAAATTCTTATTTTCATAAAAACTCTTTGATTTTTTAAAATGTATAAATTTTCCTTGTGCATGAATACTTATGCCATCGGTTTTATAAAGCACTAAATGGTAAAAGGGAATTGCCCATGTAAAATTTTTGAGCCCTTTTGTAATGTGAATTAAAATACCATTCTTACGCATTTCAATATTTGCATAATTTAAATCAGAAACGGTATTTAAAATGGAATTTAAGTTTGGGCTAACTTTGTCAACTATCATACGTTTTGATCCTACTCCACGGCGTTTAAGAGCTTGAATAAAGGTGTAAGAATTTCCAACAAAATTATCAAATAATTGCTTGTGTTCCTTGTTGTAGTATGTTGTATCTAGAACCAATAGTATTGTTTAAGTTTCAAACATACACAATGTTTATTCATTTAAAATAACAATTAAACAAATATTAACATTTATAATGTGTAATTAAAACCTCTCGGGGGTTTCGATGATCTGGGAAGCTCTTAGTTTCATGGCAATTAGTTCATCATTTGAGAATTTATTTAATACTGAATACATCATTTTCATTCGGAAGTTATTAGCCAATTGAGTTCGTTTATCATCCAAAAAATTCCAATATAAACTATTAAAAGGACAGGCATTTTCTCCTAAACGATCTTTGACGTTGTATTTACAGTCACTGCAATAATTACTCATTTTATTGATATAACTTCCAGATGAAACATAGGGTTTTGTTGCGATCAGTCCGCCATCCGCAAATTGACTCATACCTCGTGTGTTTGGAAGTTGCACCCACTCCAAAGCATCAATATATATTCCTAAATACCAATCGTCAACTTCATCTGGGTTGGTTTGGGTTAATAACAAGTAATTACCAGTAATCATTAAACGCTGAATGTGATGTGCATAGGCGTTGTCCAATGAATTATTTATTGTTTTGCTCAAACAATTCATTTTTGTATCGCCTGTCCAAAAGAAATCTGGAATTTTGTGGTGATTATCAAGAGTATTCAATGATTTGTATTCGGGCATTTGTGCCCAGTACATGCCCCGCATATATTCGCGCCAACCAATGACTTGTCTGATAAATCCTTCGACTTGAGAAATTGATATTTCGTTATCATTTGTTCGGTAATGTGCCATAACAGCATCCACAATCTCTTTGGGACTGATTAGCTTTAGGTTCATGGCAAACGATAGACGTGAGTGAAATAGATACACTTCGTTGGTATGCAATGCGTCTTGATAATCTCCAAAATGGATCAATAAATTTTGATTAAAATAATCAAGTTGCTGTAAGGATTGTTCTCTGTTTATCGGATATGAAAATGTAGTGAAATCAAATCGTCCTATAGTTTCAATGCCACTCGTGTTTATTGTATTAAGTATGTTACTTACAGGGTTTTTAAAGTCCAAAAATGGTGGAACTTCAGGGGAACCCTTCCATTTATTACGATTGCTTTTGTCATAATTCCATTCGCCACCCTCAGGCTGTTCGCCATTCATTAAAATGTGATGTTTTTTGCGCATATATCTATAAAACCGTTCCATTAAAAACTGTTTTTTCCCTTCGTAAAAAAGCGCTAATTCATTACGTTTAGTGTAGAAATGTTCAGAGTCAAATTCTTTAAACGAAATTGAAAGCGTATTACAAATGGATTTGAGCTGCGCATCCAATCGATATTCATCTGGTGATTGGTACTCAAACGATTCTATCTCATGAGAAGCAATGATGTTTTTGAGATTGTCTTCTAGGTTTTGATTGTTGTTTGAATCCTCTAAAGTTAAATATATAACCTTGTGCCCCCTGGACTTTAATTGTTCTGAGAAATCGCGCATGGCCGCAAAAAATCCCACCACCTTTTGAATGTGGTGTTTTACATAATCTGTTTCTTGACGCATTTCAAACATACAATAGACGTTTGATTCAGAAACAGACGCATACCACGAATGTTGAATATTTAGTTGATCTCCTAGTATAAGACGAAGTGTTTTCATTTAAAATAATTTAGTTTGAAGTTGTAGTAATTGAAATATTATTTTGAATATCTCCGAACTAAACTAAGCTGTTTTTTTTCGTTGACTGCTACATTTTTTACTGCAATATTTCACTGATTCCCAATTTTTTTCCCATTTTTTTCGCCATGTAAATGGTCTTAAACATTGAACACAAACTTTGGAAGGGAGATCAGATTTTTTCAATAGGAATTCAACTTTTATTTTTTTGGACGTTGGTATTCAATACGTTGTTTTAAAGAAGGTAAGGCATAGCCATCTAATCCATTTATGGCGACGATGTTAGCTTTGGCTAGATTTACAAACCCATCCTCCTCCACAATATCGTTTTGAATGTATAAATCTTTGATTTCAGCAATCAATTGAATTGTATTATTGGCTTTAATTAAATATTCTTCACAATAAGTAAGTGCCATTTGAATTGGTGCTCCTTTTACAAACGGTGCATGCCAATCGTTTTTGTACTCTTCTTCTAGTTTTGTAATGTCAAATTCCGAAATACTTTTATCATATTTAGCAGAGGTATGGTGTGCTTGCTCAATAATATCTAGATGGATGTGATTCACAGTAAACTGTCCTGTCTCTATGATATTTTCATAGGTATTTCTTGGCACATCTGAAACAGGTCTAAACACAATTCCTAATAATGGGGGATTGGAGCCTAAATGGGTAACCGAACTAAACACCGCAACGTTTGGAGTGCCATCATTTGATTTGGTTCCGATCAGATTTGCCGATTTAAAACCGGAACAACTATTCATCATATTTATTCTGTAAACATGATCTAAATCATCAAAATCTTGCCGTTTTAAGTGTAGCATTTAGTAGTTTTTAAATTGGTTAATTTTCACATCTGACGCTTTCAAATCAAACATTAGATTGTACAGTCCAAAAAACGTTCTATTGATGTATATGAAATGCTTGGAACCACGGTTGCCGTTAAACTTTCGGAGTTCAGTACTTTTGCTGTACCGTTGTGCTAAGTCTCCAATTTTATTAAAAAAATCAGGATTAGAAAAATCAAATATAGAATCATGAAATGGCAATGTAAATACGCTCAGTAGTTCATGAAACATTGCTGTAAAAAATTCTAATTCCTCGGGAGTATCTGTTGGGTTTAAAATTTCTAATTCATACAACTTCTCTTTAAACAACACCGGGTTGTCAATGATTTTTTTATCTGATAATTCAAAATATGGAATGTAAAACTCCTCTGGAATAGATTTCATACAGCCAAAATCGAGTGCAATAAGTTGCGCATTTTCATTTATAAGAAAATTTCCAGGATGAGGATCGGCATGTACCTTTCTGAGCTTGTGTATTTGAAACATATAAAAATCCCAAAGCGCCTGTCCAAGTTGGTTAGACTTCGCTTTATCTGTATTGTGTTTTGTGAATTCAGATAAATGCTCACCTTTCATGAAATCCATAGTAATAATACGGTCTGAAGAGTAATCTTCATAATATTCAGGAAATAACAAATTAGGAATGTGAACACAGTCGTCTGCTATTTTTTTACTTTGAGAAATCTCAAGCTTATAATTGGTTTCCTCAACCAATTTATCTTCCACTTCCTGAAAATATTTATCTGAATCTTTTCCTTTAATGTTGAACATTTTTACAGCAATAGGTTTCACTAGAGCCAAATCCGATTTGATACTATTTGCGACCCCGGGATATTGAATTTTAACGGCCAATTGCTTGCCATCTTTCTCTGCTTTGTGAACCTGCCCAATACTTGCTGCATTCATAGATTCTGAATCAAATTCATCAAAAATCAAATTTGGATGTTGCCCAAAATATTTTTTAAAAGTCTTAATCACTAGTGGGGAAGATAAGGGAGGGACTGAAAATTGTGCTAAAGAAAATTTGTCAACATAAGCTTGCGGTAAAATGCTTTTCTCCATACTGAGCATTTGTGCTACTTTTAAAGCACTTCCCTTAAGTTGTTTTAACCCTGAATAAATATCTTCAGCATTATTTTTGTTAAGATTGTCTTTTGCTTCTTCTTTAGTTTTTGTGATTTTTTCACCGTAATATTTGAGGTAGTTTACACCAACCTTGGCACCCGTTGAAACGAGTTTTCCAGCACGTTCAATTTTTGAAGTTGGGATTCTGTCAATTGACTTCATATTAATTCATGCTAATTTTTTCCTTGAATAAAAACTTTCCTAGATCCACAACGCTTTTAAGCGGAGAAATAGAGATCAAATCAAAACTGGCGTTGATTGATTTTTCAATAAAAATATCTGTTTTTTCAAAGGAAGTCGATGTGTCATCGAGCCAGAATTTTAAAGTAATCATGAGTTGTACCCAGTAAGATTCCTGAACAATACTATCTTTTATTTGTTCTATTTGTTTGTTTTTGATTTGAAGGACTTCAATATCCAATTCATCAATATAGTCCAGGAATTTAGAACGTAACTCCTTTAGCTTTTTTAAGTTTTCAAGTTTGTTACAGCTTTCATTCAAGGCATAAACAACATAACTTCTGTTGGCGGTTAAGTTTTCAAAAAAGGTAAAGTAAAAACTTAATAATTGATTTCTAGAATCGTAGGTAGGATAGTCCTTGCTAGACTCTAATGTTTCTTTGGTGTTCGTAAAAAACAAACTAAATATTTTAGATTCTAGGGTTTCAAAGTTTGTAAAAAACTTATAAAATTCAGCTTCTTTAAAGCCGTTAGATTTTGCAAATGCATAAACAGATTTTGGGGCATGATTGTGCTCTAAAACATACTCCATATATAGGTTTACAAGGGAATTTTGTGAAGGTGTATTTTTTTTGGACATAATTTTTTTGTATTATGTTGTAAAAATACATCTTGTTTAATTAATGAAATATATAATTAAACAAATATTAACATTTATCATCGCAACAATTCTCGCTTTTTACGAGTTTACAGCTGTAAACGGCAAGAAACATTCCAACAAAAGGGGCCGTAAGATACACCCACAAGTGTGTGAAATTCCCTGAAGCAAGGGCAGGAGCCAAAGAACGAATAGGATTCATTGAAGCTTTTGTAAGAGGTCCAGCAAACATCGCTTCTAAAAGAATAACACTCCCAACAGCAATTCCAGCAATAGGTCCAATTTCTTTACTCCCCGTAGAGACATTAATTATTACAACCATTAAGAAAAAGCTAAGCAGCAATTCTATTATAAAAACTTTTAACGGTTCAATGGTTGGAAGTGTTGCTCCTAAATCGCTTTCAGGAAACAAATAAAGTAATAACAAGGATGCAGTAATGGCTCCTATAAATTGAGAAACAATATACTTAGGGACTTCCTGCCAACTGAATTTTTTAGCTACGGCAAAGCCTATTGTAACCGCAGGATTAAAATGCGCTCCTGAAATATCACCAAAGGCATAAATCATAGCCATTACAATAAGACCCCAAGTGATTGCTACTCCTGGGTGGGTGATTGTACCTCCAGTAAAATCATTGATCACCATGGCGCCACAACCACAAAATATCATACTAAAGGTCCCTATAGTTTCAGCGATATAATTTTTCATTCTTTTTTTTTTCAAAGATACAATCTAATTTTTTTATTAATTACGTTTTCAGTACTACAAAAATGTTAAGAAAAATCCAGACGCATTGTATTTTTGTAAAAAGTAAAATACTTTTGTAGTTGATATTAATGAATTTTATTTCAACAATACAAATATGCTTGTAGTGACACCCCAACATAAAATGGTTGATTTATGGTAAAAAAACATTTTTTAAACTATACACATGTGTATTAGGTGCTTTTTGTCATGGAATTAACAATACATTACCACTACATTATCGAATGCTTCATCAGTTTTTATGCGGCTATCGAATTTTTTTAAACCATTGATTTATCTATTATATTTATCTTTTTTTGATAAATAGATCAAAATTTATAGGTTTTTTTATTTTGTATGTTTTTTGTAGTGCTTTTTATTATCACTTATACATTGCTAAGTGAGTATATTTATCAAAACTATAAACAAAATCTAAAAACAATAATTTTTAAAATCAAATTATGAAAAACACTTTGGTAAGATTAATTCTTTTTTTAATTACAACAACCGCTTTTGCTCAGGCAGACAAGGTAATGGTTGTTAATAATGAAAATGGGATGAAATTAGTAGTGAATGGAGAAGACTTCATGATCAACGGAATGAACTGGGACTATTTCCCAATTGGCACAAATTACTCCTACAGTTTATGGAACCAGTCTGATGATGTAATCAAAGCAGCATTAGATGCAGAAATGGGGTTATTGAAAAATATGGGTGTTAATGTCATAAGACAATATACAGGAGCACAACCAAAATGGATCCAATACATTTATGAAAACTATGGTATTTATACCATGTTAAACCACTCTTTTGGTCGTTATGGACTTACTATAAATGGTGCATGGGTACCAGTAACAGATTATAGCGATGAAGCAACACAAGAGCTATTACTATCTGAAGTCACCAAATTGGCCGAAGATTATAAGGACACTCCTGGTTTATTAATGTTTCTATTAGGAAATGAAAATAATTACGGACTGTTTTGGGCAGGTCCAGAAACAGAAGATTTTCCAGACGAAGAAGAAAAAAGAGATTTCGTTGGAGAAGAGCGTGGAAGACCTATGTATAAATTGATGAATGATGCATCAATTAAAATGAAAAGTATCGATTCGTCTCATCCTGTAGCAATCTGTAATGGGGATGTTTTATTTATAGATATCATTGCTGAAGAATGTAAGGATGTTGATATTTTTGGAACGAATATGTATCGTGGTGCTTCTTTTACAGACGCATTTGAGACTGTTAAAGAAAAATTAGACATGCCAATCATGTTAACTGAATTTGGTTCAGATTCATTTAATGCGCTTGATAATGCCGAAGACCAAAAAATGCAGGCCTATTACATGGTTTCAAATTGGAAAGATATTTATCAGAATGCAGCTGGTTTAGGAAAATCAGAAAATACAATTGGTGGTTTCACATTCCAGTTTAGTGATGGTTGGTGGAAATTTGGACAAACTAAAAATTTAGAAGTTCATGACAACAATGCCTCATGGTCAAATGGTGGTTATCAACTTGATTACGCTCCAGGAGAAAATAACATGAATGAGGAATGGTTTGGAGTTTGTGCAAAAGGTCCAACAAATTCAAGAGGTCTATACACTTTATATCCACGAGCATCTTATTATGCTTTAAAAATAGCACACCAATTAAACCCTTACGAAGCCGGCGTGACTCCGGATTTTGTTGAAACTCATTTTGACAACATCGAATTAATGGATGCGGTGCTTCGTGCAAGAGGAGATAAAGCAGCTTTGGGAGGCAATGAAAAATTAAAACTAAGCAATTTGAGAATTGAGTCTACAACCTTCAATACGGGCGGAACACTTATTACAACTCCCGACAATGAAGACCCTAATTCGAATGCTTATCCAAATGAACTCGGCTTTGACCACATGCAATCGTATTTTATTGGAGTAGAAGGAAACCCTGCTTCTAATATGCGTGCCAATGTAAATTTCAATATTCTTGGTAATGTTGCTGAAAATCCAATTGATGAAATATTTTATGAAAACCCGGGACGCTCATTTGATGTAAATACAGATGATGGTAATGTAACTATTACAGACCCAAACAGAGTAAGAATTTATAACGCTGAATTTGACTGGAATGCTAAAGACTTTAATTTAAGAGGTTTTTATAGAACAGGACACTATCACTGGGCCTATGAAGGAGATTTCTTTAACTTATATAGAGAAGCCAATTATGGGCCAAATTTAGATTTGTATAACGGTGAAATTTCAGGAATTGAATTTGATGCTAAAGGAGCTTTAAATGGTTTAAAAGCGGCCTTTGGTCCTCAACTTTGGTGGGGAGCGAATCCAGCCGTAATTTTAAAGTACGGTAAAAGATTTGGCAACTGGGATCTAACAACCGTTTACCACGAAGATATTGATGATGTTGGGAGTGCAGTAACTTCAATTGCAATTCCACTTCCAAAAACACGTAGAGTTACGTTACATGCCACAAGAAAATTTGGCAACTTTATTTTTGATGTTGGTGGTATCTGGGGTGGACAACCTTTAAACGGTCGTGAATTTCAAATCGCTGAAGGAACTACGGATAATTATGTAATCTATACAGATGAAATTAATGAAAAAGACAACTGGGGAGCAAAAGCCAAGTTAACCTATCAAAAAGGAGCTTTTATGTGGTATGCACAAGGGGCAAGCATGGGCTTAGTTGCTAATGGTGGATCCGATCAAACACAAACATTTACTGGATGGAGATTAAAAGATTCTGGAAGCGGTAACCAAAACAACTTCCTTTCTGGGTTTGCATATACCTTTGGAGATTTTCAAATTGCTCCTAATTTCTTATGGCAAAAACCAATTGTTGCTGCAATGCCCAACGATTTAGATGGAGGACCTGGACGTCTAAGAAACGTTCAAGATGATCCATTTGCAGTTAGAGCCAACAGAGAAACTACAGCTGGAGAACTCTTATTAACATACGATCCAACTCCAGGAACATGGATGTATGAGTGGGATAACGACCGCGCTGAAGATGCAAAATTTGCATTCAACCTTGGTTTTGTATTTCGTCATCACCCAACAGCTCAAGATGCAGCAGTTGGTTTCTTAGCGAATCGTACTTCTTTTGCATTCCCAAATGCAGCTCCTGCTCAAGATTTATGGGAAGCTCATTCACGAATTGTTTCTAAACTAAATCCAGACCTTGGATTTATCGCTAATTTTTATGCCGGTAACGCACAAGCAAACGGTAGTGATGATCGTTTAATAGAACGATTTGGTGGAGATATTCGATTCATCTATAACAAATTAAAACTAACCCACACTCTTAAATTTAACGATTGGGGACCTTTTGATTATCACCGTGATTTTAACCTAACATATCCTGTACAGTTAATGTTAGATTTATCAACAACCTTAGGAAAACCAGATTGGTTTATCCTTCCAAATACACAAGTTGGAGTACGTGGAACATGGCGTTCACTAAACGAATACTCGCCACGTTACTCCCCAATGTTCATTCCTCCAAATACCTATCCAGCAGTACCGCCTATCAGTTCTGTAGGATTTCCTAATGGAAGCGAATGGGAAATTAGAACATACATTCATATTAATATAGGAAAATAAAACACTGTAAAAATGAAAAATATAAAATTTATGTATTCAAGAATCACACTCCTCACAGGTTTACTTTTTGTAATCACCATGAGTTGTGAAAGAGATATTTCTGATGAAGCCGAATTTGCTACCCTATCCAAAACAGGCGAAATCTTCACTGATTCACCCATAGGACTTGGAAGTGATTTTTACTTTCCGTATTTAGGTTCTAAAGCAACAGCGTGGTCAGTTGATGAAAATGAAGGCTATGAAAGCCAGGCTTCCATGAGATTTGATGTGCCAAATGCAAATGATCCAGATGGAAGTTATGCTGGGGGTATTTTTAGAGTCGAAGGCTCAGGTCGTGATCTTACAGAATTCGATGCACTTACTTTTTGGGCAAAAGCATCTCAAGGGGTTGTGATTGGAGAAATTGGATTTGGACAAGACTTTGGGTTAAACCAATATCAAGTAAACGATACCAATGTAAGTTTGAGCACAAACTGGGTAAAATATGTGATTCCAATTCCAGACCCTTCAAAACTTTTTGATGAAAGAGGAATGTTTTGGTATTCGGCAGGAACTCAAAACACAGGCGGTTTAGGTTACACCTTTTGGATTGACGAATTAAAATTTGAAAGACTCGGAACCATTGGTCAACCAAGACCTGCTATTTTAAATGGTCAAGATCTTGTACAAGATGCCTTTGCAGGAATTGATTTAGAAATAACAGGCCTTACACAAACGTTTAATTTGGGTTCTGGGCTTAACAAAACAGTTAATGTAGCACCAAGTTATTTTGACTTTACATCTTCAGATCCTAGTTTAGCATTCGTTGATCAATTTGGTGTTGTTAGTGTTAGTGATGGTACAGCGGTTATCACAGCCAGTTTAGGAGGCGTAGAAGCACAGGGTTCAATGACCGTAAGTGCTGTCGGTGGATTCGATGTTGCACCCACTCCAACAAGAAACTCTAGTGATGTAATCTCGCTTTTTAGTGATAGCTATACAAATGTTCCTGTTGACTTTTTTAACGGCTATTGGGAGCCATGGCAAACAACTTTATCTAGTGATTTTGTAGTCAGTGGTAACAATATGATTCACTACACGAATTTTAATTTTGTAGGAATTCAATTTGCAAATCCAACAATTGATGCTACTGAATTTTCTAAGGTTCATCTCAATGTTTATATTCCTGAAGAACCTTCAAACCTTGATTTTTTAATTACAGTAAGAGATTTTGGAGCAGATCAAGTTGATGGTGGTGGTGATGATACATTCCAACAAATATTTTTTAATGGAACTGATTTTGAACCAGGTGTTTGGAATACATTAGAATTTGATATAACTCTAAATGTTAAAGATAATATGGGACTTCTTATTATGGAAAACATAAACGGTTCTTCGTTAACAGAACTGTATGTAGATAATATTTATTTTTATAGAGGAAACTAGATCAATTTAAAACAACAAAACAATAAAACATGAATAATATAAATAAACATAAAATGCGGGTTCAAACAGCAGTGCTGAAGACCTTTGTTTTTGCATTAGTTCTAACGCTTACAAATTGTTCTAACGAAGAAACTCAAACGGTTGCGACTTATACAAATTTGGTTATGTCAGATGAATTTGATGTAGAAGGCGCTCCGAATTCTGAAATCTGGAACTATGATATAGGAACAGGTGTCAATGGATGGGGCAACAACGAATTGCAATATTACACCGACCGTCCAGAAAATGTAACCGTTCAAAATGGATTGTTAGTAATTTCTGCTATTCAAGAGAATTATAACGGATCTTCATACACATCCGCTAAGCTACTTACTAAAGGAAAATTTTCTCAAGCCTACGGACGTTTTGAAGCCCGTATAAAAGTTCCTGGTGGATCTGGACTTTGGCCTGCATTTTGGCTCTTAGGAGATAATTATGATGTTGACGGATGGCCTCAATGTGGTGAGATTGATATTATGGAATACCGAAGACAAGAACCTACAAAGGTAAGTGGTTCTATTCACGGACCAGGCTATTCTGGTGAAACAGATCCTCAAGGACAAGTGACTAAAAGTTATGACTTAGGAAATGAACGTTATGATGCCGGATTCCATGTATTTGGAATCGAGTGGGGTCCAGAATATATCAACTATTACATTGATGATGTATTATACAATCAAATTACACCTTCAGATATTGAAGTCACTCCAGAAGATGCTATTTATACATTAAACGATGGCGTTCCAGCAACTGATGACACAGAAGCAATAGAACCGACTGATGTGACGGGAGATTGGGTTTTCAATAAACCGTTTTATATCATCATCAATTTGGCCGTTGGAGGGAACTTCCCTGGTAGTCCTGTGAGTGGAGAGACGTTTCCACAAAACATGCTAGTAGATTACGTAAGAGTATATGAACAATAGAAAATAACTAATATAACAGACAATGAAAAATTTAATTAAAACATTAAAAAAAGTATCACTACTTATCTTAGCAATCAGTTTTATGGGTTGTGACGACGATGAAGCGGTGTTACCACAACTTACAGCTGGTTTTACGCACACGATTAATGCGAGCACAGGAACAGTAACCTTTATTAATACATCAATAAATGCCTCTATGTATGATTGGGATTTTGGAGATGAAAGTACTTCAAATCTTATCAACCCAGTAAACGTTTATGAAAACGGAACATACTTAGTAGTGTTAAGATCATCAAACGTTGCAGGAGCATTCGATATCTTCACAGATGAAATCACAATTAATGTTGCTGAAGTCGTAGGAACTTGTGATGCTGAAACAGCAGAGTCTTTATCTGCTTCTGACTTTAATATGACATTTTTGTCAGACCCAACTGCTGATATAACTTCAGATGGTGCAGGTTTTTCTTGGATCGACAACCCAGATTTTGAAAATGATGTCAATACATCTTGTAAAGTCGGACAGATCGATAGAACGAGTGCAGCACAGTATGCAAACAATCAACTTGATTTAGATGCGAAGTTAGATTTTAATTCAAATACAGGCTTTAAACTAAAAGTATGGTCTCCAACTGCAAGTACAGCTGTATTATTAAAATTAGAAGATAAGACCGATTCAAGTATTTTTAAAGAAGTTTCAGCTACCACGTCGGCAGAAAGTGCTGGAGCATGGGAAGAGATTAGCTTTGATTTTGAAAGCGCAGATTCTAACAAATTTGATAAAATTGTAGTGTTCTTTGAATTAGGTACTTCAACTGAACAAACATATTATATAGACGATCTAATGCTTTATGGCGAAGGCAACGGCAACGGCGGCGGCGGTGGCGGCGCATGTACTCCTGAAACAACGGAATCTTACAGTGCTGCAAACGTTAATATGACCTTTCAAACAGACCCATCTGCAGATTTTATTTCTGATGGAGCAGGTTTTTCATGGGTAGATAATCCAGATTTTGACAATGCTGTAAACACTTCGTGTAAAGTTGGTCAAGTGGTAAGAGGTAATAACAACCCTTGGGATAACAATCAATACGATTTAGATGCAAAACTAGATTTTAATGCAAATACAGGTTTTAAAATTAAAGTATGGTCTGCAAGACCAAATACTGAGGTGAGATTAAAGTTAGAAGAAATTGGAAATGCTGGTAACAATACTGAACAATTTTTAACGACTTCCGTTACGAGTGGATGGGAAGAATTAACATTCCCTTTTACAGCTGCGGACAGTAATAAATTTAACAAGATTGTTCTTTTCTTTGATTTAAATACAACGAGTATAGATACCTATTATTTTGATGATTTAAGACTATACGGCAACGGCAATAGCGGCGGCGGCGGTGGCGGCGGTGGCGGCACAGGTTCTTATAACCTTACGCTACCTATTGATTTTGAAACATCTGGACATGGAGCAAATTGGACTTGGAATGTTTTTGAGAATGATTCAAACCCACCACTAGAATTTGTAGCAAATCCAAATGCATCAGGAATTAATAACTCTGCGACTGTAGCTAAAATCACAGCACTTCAAACTGGTAACCCTTGGGCTGGTACCGAAACTGCACATGGAGAAATGGGAATTACTTGGGATCTTTCGGCTTCAAATGCGATCATAAAAGTTATGGTTTACAAAACTGTAATTAGTGACGTGGGGGTTAAATTAGTAAACCCTTCTGGAGGGGCACAAATAGAGATAAAAGTTCCCAATACAGTAGTTAATGCATGGGAAGAGTTGACGTTTGATTTTACCAGTCGTATTGGAAACGGATTAGATGGTTCTACAAACATTGATCAAATTGTTGTATTCCCTGATTTCGATTTAGGTGGAAGATCAGCTGACAATGTGATCTATTTTGATAATATAACGTTTCAATAATTTATTTATAAGGCTAGAGGTAAAACTCTAGCCTTATTTTTTTTTATTTTTAATAGTACATCATTTCTCGATGAAACTATCATATCCTTAAAAGAATCGCTATAATTTTAGTTTATTAAAATAAATGAATTATAACAGAAAAAAAAGTGCTTGTTAAAGCAAATTATAATATGCCTTTTTTATTTTTGAAATCACAAATTATTTTTTAAAAACAAACAAATCTAAGCAGTTAAACAATATTATAGAATTAAAAATCTCATTGTACGATTATATGAGGTTTCATTACAAAAAATTAAATGACAAAAAAAGCTATTTTTTCAGGCAAAGATAAAGACGTAAATCAAGGAGCGGATATAAAAGGAACCTTAGTAAATATCGACAACGAAGTTTATTACAAGATTTCTAATAGTGATAAAATGAGACCATTTTTTATGAGCATCGTTAGTGATTCTAATCACTGGATGTTTATTTCAAGTAATGGAGGCCTAACAGCTGGAAGAAAAAACTCTGAATTCGCTTTGTTTCCGTATTATACAGATGATAAAATTACGGAAGCCGCCGAAATCACAGGAAGTAAATCTATTTTTCAAGTCGTCAAAAATGATCAAGTTCATTTATGGGAACCTTTTTCTGATCGTTTTGCTGGAACGTACAGAACTACTCGAAACTTATACAAAAATGAGTATGGCAACAAAGTCTTATTTGAAGAAATTAATCACGATTTAGAGTTGACCTTTCAGTACCAATGGAATTCTACAAATACATTTGGATTTATAAAAAAATCGAAACTTATCAATACTTCAACATCTAAGGTTGAAATTAATGTATTGGATGGAATCCAAAACATATTGCCTTACGGAGTTGGAAGTGATTTACAGAATGCAAGTAGTAATTTAGTAGATGCATATAAACGCAGTGAGTTAGAAAAAAGTTCTGGTTTAGGAATTTATGCTTTAAGTGCGATCATTGTAGATAAAGCGGAGCCTAGTGAAGCTTTAAAAGCTAACATCGTTTGGTCTATAGGTTTAGAAAATTCTAAATATTTATTATCGTCATTACAGCTCGATAACTTTAGAAAACTACACCCTATTTCAGAAGTAACAGATGTTAAAGCCGAAAAAGGTGCTTATTTTGTGAATTCACAAATCGTATTATCTTCGCTAGAGAACAAAGAATGGATGCTTGTTGCAGAAGTGAATAAAAACCATTCATCAATTGCAAAACTAATTAATCAAATTAAAGCCAATGATGGTTTATGGGAACTGATCAACCAAAAAATTGAGAAAGGAACTTCACGATTAATTGATTTAAATGCAGCTTCTGATGGATTACAGCTTTCAGCAGATAAATTTAGAGATATACGTCATTTTTCAAATACCTTATTTAATATTATGAGAGGTGGGATTTTTGATGATAATTATCAGATTGAAAAATGGGATTTCCAAAATTATCTTTTAAAAGCCAATAAAAAAGTTTCAAGAACCACTGAAACAGTTATCGAGAAACTTCCAGAAAAATTTTCACTTTCAGTTCTACAATCACTCGCTAACGAAGTTGATGATACGAATTTTAGACGCTTATGTTTTGAATATATGCCCTTAAAATTTAGCCGTCGTCATGGAGATCCAAGTCGTCCTTGGAATAAATTCTCTATCAACACCAAAAGTGAAATAGACGGTTCAAAAATATTAGATTACGAAGGAAATTGGCGTGATATTTTCCAAAACTGGGAAGCCTTAGCGCATTCTTATCCAGCGTTTATTGAAAGTATGATTCATAAGTTTTTGAACGCAACTACTTTTGATGGTTACAACCCATACCGAGTTACCAAAGGGGGGTTCGATTGGGAAACTATTGAGCCAGACGATCCTTGGTCATACATTGGATATTGGGGCGATCACCAAGTGATTTATTTACTCAAATTTTTAGAGTTTATTGAAAGCCATCAGCCAGGAAAATTAGCAACTCTATTTGATAAAGATTTATTTGTTTATGCCAATGTTCCTTATAAAATTAAGAGTTATGACGCTCTGCTTGAAAATCCAAAAGACACCATTGAATTTGATGAAGCATTAGATCATAAAATTAGAGAACAACGCGTAGAACTGGGAGCGGATGGTGCTTTACTTCGCGATGAAAATAGATTCATTGTAAAAGTTAATTTCATTGAAAAAATATTAGCCACGACTTTAGCTAAACTTTCAAACTTTATTCCAGAAGGTGGAATTTGGATGAATACACAACGTCCAGAATGGAACGATGCTAACAACGCCTTAGTAGGAAGTGGAGTGTCTATGGTTACCTTGTATTATTTACGACGTTTCCTAAAATTCTTTGACACAGTTGTAGTACAATCCGATTTAGAAACCGTAGAAGTTTCCAAAGAGCTTGTTACATTCTTCAATGCCATTCATACAACATTTAAAGATAATCAACAGTTGCTTTCTGAGCGTATCAATGATACAGACAGAAAAAACATCTTAGACGCATTAGGAACCGCAGGAAGTAATTATAGAGATCAAATTTATAAAGCCGCTTTTTCAGGAAGAAAAAATGAAATTGCTATTGAAGATATAAAATCATTTATTGACCTAAGTCTCCAGTATTTAGAGCACTCAATTGAAGTAAATAAGCGAGAAGATAACTTATATCACGCCTATAATTTGATGACCATCAATGAAAATAACAGCGTTTCAATTTCATATTTAGATGAAATGTTAGAAGGGCAGGTTGCGGTATTAAGCTCACAATATTTATCTTCTAAACAATCCTTTTCTGTTTTAGATGCAATGAAAGCCAGTAAACTGTTCCGTCCCGATCAGTACAGTTATTTACTATATCCGAACAAAGAATTAAAAGGGTTTATTGAGCGTAATACAATTTCAGAGTCTGCTGTAGCATCCTCTAAATTATTGGAACAACTCGTTTCCGATGGAAATGTGCGGATTTTAGAGAAAGACGTTAATGGAGATCACCATTTCAACGGAAACTTTAAAAATGCTAATGATTTAAAAGCAGCTCTATTAGAACTTGCAGGAACTTCTTATGAAGCACTTGCTAAATCAGAAACTCCAAAAGTTCTTCAAATTTTTGAAGAAGTCTTTAATCATAAAGCTTTTACAGGACGTTCAGGAACATTTTATGGTTATGAAGGTTTAGGGTCTATTTATTGGCATATGGTTTCAAAATTGCAATTGGCAGTGTTGGAAACTTGTAATTCAGCCATCGATTCTGAAACAGATGCAGTTACAATAGGGAGTTTGTTAGATCATTATTATGAAATTAATGCAGGAATTGGTGTACATAAATCACCAAAACTGTATGGCGCATTCCCAACCGATGCTTATTCACATACACCTGCAGGAAAAGGCGCCCAACAACCCGGAATGACGGGACAAGTAAAAGAAGATGTTTTATCTCGTTTTGGTGAATTAGGCGTAGAGGTTTCCGATGGAAAACTCGGATTTAATCCACGTTTATTGCGAAAAGATGAATTTTTACAAGAAAGTAACATATTTCATTACATCGCAATCCCTACGAATAAAGATAGCATTTTGATTTCTAAGGACTCTTTGTGTTTCACCTATTGTCAAGTCCCTGTTATATATACGATTGCTGATCAAGACAGTTTAACGGTTGATTTTAGTAATGGAGCCACAAAAACGTTTAACAGCTTAAACTTAGACACAGAAATAAGTAATAAAGTATTTAATCGTAATGGTGAAGTTGTTCAAATAAATGTGCAAATTAAAAAAGAACGACTAAAATAATGTCGATAGGAGATTATGAGAAAAACAACATACATATTAAATTTAATACTGCTTGTTTTTCTTGTAATGTCCTGTAAAGAAAACAAACAAAAAGAACGCATACCAAACGATCAAAGACAAAAAGAAGTGACTGCTAAAGATATATTAGGAAATTCAAACTATTTAGCCATCTCTTATGGTGGGTATCGAAAATCATCAAGAGATTTTCAACCTACAATAGGAGAGCTTAAAGAAGATATGAAAATTCTTCACGCGATGAATATCCGAATATTACGAACTTATAATGTTCAATTAGCGCATACATCTAACATTTTAAAAGCAATCCGCGAACTAAAAAATGAAGACTCCACTTTTGAAATGTATTTGATGTTAGGGGCTTGGATTGATTGTGAAAATGCCTGGACAGATAAACCAGTAGACCACAACATAGAAAGCGAAAACAATGCAGCAGAAATTGATCGTGCGGTTTCTTTAGCACAAGAATATCCTGAGATTGTAAAAGTCATTGCTGTAGGAAATGAATCCATGGTAAAATGGGCTACTTCTTATTATGTACAACCCAATGTGATTTTAAAATGGGTTACACATTTACAATCCTTAAAAGAAAAAGGAGATTTATCAAAAGATCTTTGGATTACCAGTTCGGATAATTTTGCTTCTTGGGGCGGGGGAGATCCTCAATACCATGTGGAAGACCTTACAAAATTAATCAAAGCTGTGGATTATTTATCTGTTCATACCTATCCCATGCATGACACCCACTATAACCCCGTTTTTTGGGGCGTTTTTGGAAATGAAACAGAACTTTCTAGTTTAAAACGAATTGATATTGCTATGAATCGCGCCAATACATACGCCATTTCTCAAGTCGATAGTGTAGCGCGTTATATTAAAAGTTTAGGAATATACAAGCCAATTCATGTTGGGGAAACTGGATGGGCAAGTGCTTCTAATGGATTTTATGGTGCCAAAGGATCAAAAGCAACCGATGAGTATAAAGAATCCATTTATTATAATAACATCCGTCAATGGACGAATGAAAATAATATGTCATGCTTTTATTTTGAAGCTTTTGATGAACCATGGAAAGATGCTCATAATAAGGGAGGATCTGAAAACTATTTTGGGTTATTTACAGTAGATGGTAAAGCAAAATATGCCCTTTGGGACTTGGTAGATCAAGGTGTTTTTGATGGATTAACCCGTGGAGGCAATCCTATTACGAAAACCTATAATGGCAATAAAGAAGCATTATTACTAGAAGTTGAATTACCCCCAACAAAAAATAAACTATAAACCACCTAAATCAAATAACTTGAAAACGTATCATTTTTTAATTTTATCTGTAATGCTCATAGCTTGCACGTCCAAAAAACCCTTGGAAGTTACTGTTTATGAAACTTCTGTAAACGGGAATAAATTGACTAAAGTCTCAGAATTTGAAATTTCTGAAAATCCTTCTAAAATTCAACTTAATCCTGAAATAACATTCCAAACTATCACTGGTTTTGGGGGGTCATTTACGGAATCTTCGGCCTATTTACTAAATAGTTTAAGTAAAAAAAATAGAACCAAAATACTTGAGGCTTATTTTAGTGAAAAAGGAGCAAACTATTCATTGACTCGTACACATATAAGTTCTTGTGATTTTTCATTAAATAATTATACATACGCGCCAATAGCCGATGATCTTGAGCTTGAACATTTCAGTATCAAAGAAGATCAAGACGATTTAATTCCAATGATAAAAGAAGCCATGGCTATTTCTGAAGATGGATTTAAAATTATTGCCTCTCCATGGACCGCTCCACCTTGGATGAAAGACAATAACAACTATGTAGGAGGAAAACTACTTCCAGAATATTACGACTCCTTTGCCTTGTTTTTCTCTAAATATTTAGATTCTTATAAAGCTGAAGGCATTGATATTTGGGGCTTAACACCCGTAAATGAGCCACATGGAAATGGTAACAACTGGGAAAGTATGCATTTCTCCCCAGAAGAAGAAACAGATTTTGTTCAAAACTATTTAGGTCCAAAATTGGAAGCCGAAGGAAAAGCAGATATTAAAATCTTAGGCTACGATCAAAACAGAGATGGTTTAAAAGAATGGGTCGATGATATGTATAAAGACGAAGCTTCCTCTAAATACTTTGCCGGAACTGCAATACATTGGTATGAAAGCACCTATGATTTTTTCCCAAAAGCCTTGCAATACGCACATGCCAAAGCCCCTAACAAATACCTCATAGAAACAGAAGGTTGTATAGATTCAGAAATCCCAAAATGGCAAGATGACAAATGGTATTGGTCTAAAGAAGCAACAGATTGGGGTTACGACTGGAGAGAACCCGCTAAGAAATATTTGCACCCAAAATATGCCCCCGTTAATAGATATGCAAGAGATATTATTGGCTGCTTAAATAACTGGGTTGACGGTTGGGTCGATTGGAATATGGTACTTGATAGACAAGGGGGACCAAACTGGTTTGAAAACTGGTGTGTAGCTCCAATCATCGTTGATCCCGATGCCGACGAAGTCTATTTTACTCCCTTATATTATACAATGGCACATTTCAGCAAATACATTCGTCCTGGCGCTAAAGTAATTGGGTTAGATAATTCGGATAAAGAGTTACAAGTTACTGCTGCACAAAACCCTGACGGTTCAATCGCAGTTGTGGTCTTTAACGAAGGAGAAACATTAAAATCTTTTGAACTCTCTTTAGGAGAAACTTCAAAGTCAATAACAATTCAACCACAAACACTACAAACTATATTATTACCATAAACACACAAACAAACTAAAACACATCTCTAACAAACTAAAACCAAACCACTATGTCTATTAATTCTAAAAAAGTTCCTTTCGGGCAAAAAGTTGCCTTTGGTATAGGCATGCTTGCCAATCAAATGTTTCCAGCCATTTTAGGAATATTTATGGTTGTCTTAGTAGAAGATTTAAAGTTTTCTGGACTAATGTGGGGAATGATATATCTGTTTCCTAGATTATTTGATGCCATATCAGATCCAATCATGGGTTTTGTTTCCGACAATACTAAATCAAAATGGGGACGACGACGACAGTATGTATTAATAGGTGGAATTATTATGGGAATTGCTTACATTTTTATGTGGCAGTTATTTAAAGAAAATTCATTACAATTTAATTTTTGGTATTTCTTTTTGTGGTCTATCATTTTTTATTTGGGCCTCACTTTTTTTAGTGTTCCTTATGTTGCCATGGGCTATGAAATGAGCGATGATTTTCATGAGCGTACAAATATTATGGCTATTGCCCAATGGATAGGGCAGTGGGCATGGGTAATTGCACCATTATTTTGGATAATCATGTATGATCCTGAGTGGTTTCCATCTGCGGAAGTGGCCGTTAGAGAATTAGCAATATGGGTTGCTATTCCTTGTGCGTTTTGTGCTATTGTCCCAGCTTTATTTATTAAAGGAGAATCAACTCTTGATAAAGATTACGAACCTTTAAACTGGTCAAATATTGGCAATAGTCTAAAAAAAATATACATCAGTTTTGTAGAAGCTTTTAAAATTAAAGAATTTAGGAAGCTTTGCGGTGCTACGTTTTTAATTTTTAATGCTTTTAATACCGTTGCTTCACTCACCTTTTTTGTGATTGTATATAAATTATTTAATGGAGATGCAGGAGCATCGGGAATATGGGTCTCATTATTTGGGTGTCTAGGAGCGTTAGGAACTACATTTATTGTAATCCCTATTGTTTCTTGGTTATCAAAAAAAATAGGGAAGAAGAAAGCGTTTATGGCTTGTCAGGGGATTTCAATTATTGGTTATATAATGCTCTATTTTTTATTCATCCCTGGAAAACCTTGGATGTATATCATAGCCCTCCCTTTCTTTTCTTTTGGTATTGGAAGCCTGTTCACGATTATGATGTCTATGACAGCCGATGTTATTGATATAGATGAATTAAATACAGGCAAACGAAGAGAAGGAACCTTTGGAGCAATTTATTGGTGGATGGTAAAAGTTGGTTATGCAATCGCTGGAGCCTTAAGTGGTGTAATCATATGGCTTGTTGGTTTTAATTCAGATTTATCAACCTTAGATCAGCAAGAAGCAGTTAACGGATTACACGCTTTCTTTTGTTTTTTCCCAATGGTAGGTACACTTTTCGCGATGTATATCATGAAAGATTATAGTATCGATGAAGAACGCGCTAATGAAATCCGAACAGCATTAGATAACCGTAAAGCACAACCTAAAAAATTAAACACATATTACAAAGAAAATAAACTTCTCGAATTTTCTAATCTAGGTCTTAATGTAGGTTTAGATACCGATACTGATTTCACCTCCAAATCAGATGCAGAAATTAAAACCCTTTTTTCAAACACATTGAGTAATGGTCTTCACGGGTTGTGTTTTAGTCCGTATTTAGAAGGGCAAAATATTGGAGATCAATTATCTCAGTCTCAAATCAGTAAACGGATGGAGGTCATTGCACCTTATACCAAGTGGGTACGATCTTTCTCATGTACAGAGGGCAACCAACATACGCCTAAAATTGCTAAAGCAAAAGGATTAAAAACGATGGTTGGTGCTTGGATTGGTGATGATAAAAATCAAAACGAAAAAGAGATTATAGCACTGATAAAGCTCGTAAAATCTGGTTTAGTAGATATTGCAGTTGTTGGAAATGAAACCTTAATGCGTGGAGAACTCAGCGAGGAAAATCTGATTGCATACATTAATAGAGTAAAAAAAGCATTGCCTGGAATTCCTGTGGGATACGTGGATGCCTATTACCAATTTGTAGAACGTCCGAAGCTTATTGAAGTATGCGATGTTTTGTTAGTAAACTGTTACCCATTTTGGGAAGGTTGTAGCATTGATCAATCGGCAACGTATTTAAAGCAAATGTATGCGGTTATACAAAAAGTATCTGACGGGAAGCCTGTTATAATTACAGAAACAGGTTGGCCAAGTCAAGGCAACCCTACGAATGCTGCATACCCTTCAGAAAATAATGCGATGAAATACTTTATAAATACAGTCAATTGGGCACAACAAAATAAAGTACCAATGTTTTATTTCTCCTCATTTGATGAATCGTGGAAGGTGCATCACGAAGGCGATGTTGGCGCACGTTGGGGTCTTTGGGATAAAAACGAGCAATTAAAATTTCAATAACAATAAAAACTCAAGATTATGTCATTTAGAGAAGAATCTTATTACAAACCTAAAAAAGATTACAGTCAGATTTCTACTAAAGGAATAGATGTATCTCAAAACACGTTAGAAGATCTAAAAAACTTATGGCGTAAAACCATACAAGATGGTTTACACGGTATTTGTTTTAGTATGTACGAAGATGGTCAAAAGCCTGGAGATGATATTAGTATGGCTCAAGTTGAGCGTCGTGTTAAGATTTTAAAACCTTATGTAGGTGCTATTCGTTCATTTTCATGTACAGAAGGCAATGAATTCGTGCCTGTAGCAGCCAAAAAGCATGGTTTAAGAACATTAGTCGGAGCATGGCTTGGTGATGATAAAGAAGAGAACGAAAAAGAAATTGAAGGTCTAATTGCATTAGCAAAAGCAGGACATGTAGATGTAGCTGCTGTAGGTAATGAAGTTTTGTACCGCGACGATTTAACCTTAGAAGAATTGATAGGTTATATGAAACGTGTAAAAGAAGCCTTAGCAGGACTAAATATTCCAATAGGATATGTAGATGCTTACTATGAGTTTTCTCGTCATCCAATTATTGTAGAGCACTCAGATATTATATTAGCCAATTTATATCCTTATTGGGAAGGGTGTCCTATAGACTATTCATTAGGTCACATGCAAGCTATGTATGGAGAAGTCGTAGATTCAGCACAAGGCAAACCTATTATCATTACAGAAACAGGCTGGCCAAGTCAAGGTGGGGGCTTGAGAGGTGCAATTGCGAGCAAAAAAGCTGCAATGAAATACTTTATTGACACCATGCGATGGACAAAAGAAAATGACATTCCTAATTTCTATTTCTCCTCTTTTGATGAGTCTTGGAAAGTTGGTGCCGAAGGGGATGTTGGTGCCTACTGGGGTCTGTGGGATAAACATGAGAAATTGAAGTTTTAACATCCAAATTCTTCTCAGAAATAAAGGTTTTTTGTTTGTTGGAGTGTATATTCTAACACAACTTAAAACCTGTTTCTTGTTTTATTATTCCGTAATATTTAGTAGATTTAAATTCTCAAATTTACTAATATGCTCAAAAAAATCTACGGAAGTGCCGTTTTTGGTGTGGAAGCACACACCATCACAATCGAAGTAAATGTCGATTATGGCATCGGTTACCATTTGGTCGGATTACCAGATAACGCCATTAAAGAAAGTAATTTTCGGATTGCAGCAGCCCTTCAAAATAATGGTTATAAAATTCCCGGTAAAAAACTTATTATTAATATGTCGCCTGCCGATATGCGCAAAGAAGGCTCTGCATATGACTTGCCCTTAGCAATGGGAATTCTGGCCGCTTCCAATCAAATCAAAGAGATGCATATCGAACGCTATATCATCATGGGAGAGCTTTCCTTGGATGGAACGGTGCAATCCATTAAAGGCGCACTGCCCATTACAATTAAAGCCTTAGAAGAAGGTTTTGAGGGATTTATCTTGCCGAAAGAAAACGCCAAAGAAGCCGCCATTGTGAGTGGTTTAAAGGTGTATGGAGTAGAGCACATCTCCGAAGTAATCAATTGTTTTGATAACAACACCCCCTTAGAACAAACCATTGTGGATACCCGTGCTGAGTTTCAAAAAAGCCTAGATCATCCCGAATTTGATTTTTCAGATGTCAAAGGCCAGGAGAGCATCAAACGTTGTATGGAAATTGCTGCTTCGGGAGGGCATAATATCATCTTAATTGGTCCGCCAGGAGCTGGAAAAACCATGCTCGCTAAACGCTTACCTTCCATGTTACCTCCGATGACTTTACATGAAGCTTTGGAAACCACCAAAATACACTCGGTAGTCGGACGTATTGGTGCTCAAAAAGGGTTGATTGCACAACGCCCATTTCGATCTCCACATCACACCATATCAAATGTTAATTAATATGTTGTGTACATTTAGTATATTAGTAACCTAATCGAAAAGCTATGTTAGGAATTTATACTAGGTTGTCTAAACAAGATGAAGAAAGCAACTCAATAAACAATCAATTAAGGGAAGGTAAGCAATTCGCTGCGGATTTTCATTATTCAGATATTAAGATATACAACGAGGGCGAAGGAGTAAGTGGGGGGTTAGATATTGTTGATAGACCTAAGTTGAAGGAATTAATGGGTGATATTAAAAGTGGTTTAGTAACGTCTTTATGGGTACGAAACCAGAACAGACTTGAGAGAAATAGCCTAACATACGCCACATTTGTACAGACTGTTAAAAGTTACAAATGCAAGGTTTATTTCAATGGCGTTTTACAAGACTATAATAACCCCAATGACAACCTACTAGGTGGAATATTGTCCCAGCTCAATTCTTATAAACTAGAACTACAATCCGAGCAAACTAAAAAAGTCTTAAGGGATAATGTAATTGCTGGTAAATCACACGCTAGAATTCCTTATGGTTACACTAAAGACGAAAACAATTTTCTAATAATTGATAAAGACGAGGCTAAAATTATTAAAAAGGTCTATAAGTGGTCTCTTGAGGGAATAGGGACAAATAAAATTGCCGATAGACTAAATGAATTGGGAGTGCTAACTTCATATAATAAAATGGAAGGTACTTTAAAAATCGTAAACAAATACGATAAGCAAGATATTAATACCGTTAAAAAATCTGATATAAAATGGAGTGGAAATACTATTAGAAGTTTTATTAAAAATCCACATTATAAAGGAGTTAGGGTGTTTTCTGGAAATGAATACGAATGTCCAGCGATATTTGACGCTCAATATTGGCAGCAAGTAAACGATAACCTAAAGAAAAACGCTAATAACTCTGGTAAAGTTGTCTCTCACAAATACCTATTAAAAGGCTTATTAAGGTGTGGTAAATGTGGTAGGAATATGTACGGAAGAACTAGGGTTAATAAAAGAGATAATTACTATATGTGTTCCTCTAAACGTCACAAGCATTTAAACTGTGGGAATAGAGGTATAAATATTGATTTTTTAGAGAAATTCATAATGAGCAAATTTTATGGAGACTATAAACTTTACGATAAAGTAAAAGAGCATTTTAATAGCCTTAATAACAATGAAGAGTTAGAAAGGTTAGGGGATAAGCTAAAAAGCCATAAAACTGCCTTAAAAGGTCTTAAAAACAAGATTAACAAGGTAATGGACGCCTATGAGGAAGGGCAATATAGTTTAAATCAATTTGCTACAAGAAAAAAGGGTTACGATAATAAAATTATAGATGAAACCTTAATAATTAACAATCTTGAAAGTCAAATTAAAAACATTAAAGGCGTGTCATCTAAAAACACTCTTGAGGGATTAAAGTTAAAAGAAAATCTCACATTCAATAGTAAAAGGAAAATCTTGCACCAATACATTAAAAACATTAAGATTGAGTACATAGATGATTATTACTACATTGAAACTAATTTCAATATTGAAGGCTATAGAGAACGAAAAGAGTTAGTACATAAAAGCTATAAGTATTTTATGGTGGGAAGTCTCAAATATTACCTTAAGGCTAAACCTCAGAAAACAACACTTGAAAGAGTTTTTGAAAAACTAAATAATAAGGATTTTTTAAAAGACTTAAAAGATTAGGGTTGAAGCGGACTTATTAATTAATATTGTCCTTATATTTACTTCATAAACCAATTTAATTATGAATAATTTTATTTATTTGTTTTTAGCTGTAACAATCTTTTCTTGCTCGGATGACGAAGGAAATCCTTGTGTTTACGAGCCTACACTAACTACAGAAGCTGTTACTGATATTACAGAAACATCAGCTACTTTAAATGGCGTTATAAGTATCGTATCAGAGAATTGTGACGTACCTAATAATACTGAACAAGGGTTTGTTTATTCTACAGAAATACAGCCTACATTAGAAGATATACAAGTCAATGTTAATGGGACTAACATATCTACAACTATTGAGAATTTAACGCCTAATACTACTTACTACGTTAGAGCGTTCTTAACCAATAATTTAGGGGACTTTTATGGGGATGAGGTTAGTTTCAGTACAACTGAAGTTCCTTGTGATGTGGTTTATTTGGCTGAAAATGGAATTACTATAAAGGCTTGTGACGATGCTAATATTGGAGATTTAGGTATTGTTAATGGAATTGGGATACAAGAAGTGTAACTGATATGAACTTTATGTTTTATGAAACAGCATTTAACCAGGATATAGGCAATTGGGATGTTAGTAGTGTGACTGATATGGCTGATATGTTTTGGAATAACTCAGTATTTAACCAAGACATAGGCGATTGGGATACTAGCAGTGTGACTAATATGGGTGATATGTTTAAGAATAACTCAGCCTTTAACCAACCAATAGGCAATTGGGATACTAGCAGTGTGACTAATATGAACTTTATGTTTAATAACACAGCATTTAACCAAGATATTGGGAATTGGAATGTAAGTAGTGTCGAAACAATGAGAGGGATGTTTGGTAACTCTGTCTTTAACCAGGATATAGGGAATTGGGATGTTAGTAGTGTGACTGAAATGGACTTTATGTTTTATGAAACAGCATTTAACCAGGATATAGGCAATTGGGATGTTAGTAGTGTGACTGATATGGGTGATATGTTTAGTAACTCAGCCTTTAACCAACCAATAGGCAATTGGGATACTAGCAGTGTAACTGATATGTTACGTATGTTTAGTAACTCAGTATTTAACCAAGATATTGGGAATTGGGATACAAGCAGTGTGACACTTATGGGTTATATGTTTTATAACTCAGCATTTAACCAAGATATTGGGAATTGGGATACAAGCAGTGTGACTTATATGAGCTATATGTTTTATGAAACAGCATTTAACCAGGATATAGGCAATTGGGATGTTAGTAGTGTGACTGATATGTTGGGTATGTTTTCGAGTAACTCAGCCTTTAACCAACCAATAGGCAATTGGGATACTAGCAGTGTGACAAAGATGTCTTATATGTTTTCGGGTAACTCAGCCTTTAACCAGGATATTGGTAATTGGAATGTTGATGGTGTTACTTACTGCTATAACTTTAGTGCTGCAACCCCTCAATGGACACTACCTCAACCTAACTTCACAAACTGTAGTCCGTAATTAATACCCTAAGACGTGAATAGCTTTAGACAACGCCTCTTGTTCCTCAAGTCCTAAATACTTGCTAGTAGTGGCTATATTTTTATGTTTTAATAGTGATTGCACAAGTCTTAAGTCTTGACTTCTATCAAACAGATTATGAGCTGCTGCCTTTCTTAGACTGTGACTACCAGCTACTTTTATTATTTCGCCCATTTTACCAAGTCGGTTGGCTATTGCAATTCGTTTAGATGCCCATACACGACCGAATTGTTTTTCTGTTTTAGGGTTGTAAAATATCATATCTCCATAATATCCGTGAATAGTTTTCATATATTCTCTAGTAGTATCAATCTTGTTTTTTAGTTTACTAGATATTACCCATTTATGTTCTGCTTTTGACTTTTCAACTCTGAAAGTTATTGTGTAAACATTTGGTTTATTCTTTATCTCTTCGATTAGAGAATATTTCATTTTTAATAAGTCGCCAATTCTTGCACCTGTTTCAAGTCCAATTAATAAAACTAATCCCATCATTCGATTTGATAGCTTTAGTCTTGTATCTGTTTCGTTTTCACAATTAATCCATAGTTCATTAGCGTATTTCTCTGCATTGTGATAAGATAATTTTTCTGTTTTAGCCATTATTTATCGTATTCTGTAGTTACTGAATATCTTGTTCCGCCTGATGTATGCTTTCGTACCTCACCAGTAACTTTATTGTATAGCATAAATGTACTATTACTATTTCCACCAATTCCCATTTCCCAAACGTGGCTTTCTGGAACTGTTGAAATTGTTTCTTGTGGACTATTAGTAGCTGATATTAAGAGTGCTAAAACTCCAATCCCAGCAAATGTGTAAAGTAAAAGGTCTTTTAATTTAGTTTTCATAGTTATTTAAGTTTAATTAATTAGTGACACTATAACCATAATAATAATAATTGATAGCAATGTAATTCTGTGTCTAGTTTGCATAATTTATTTTTTAAGGTTTAGTAAATATAATAAATATTATTAACATAATATGTATATATTTGATATTATGTATATAAGTAGTATTTATACGAAGTAAACTTGTTTACGGAATGTGTATTATGTAAACGAGTTGCCTAATTCAAATACACTAACACCAGCAACTTCACGTACATTTTCAAATGGAAACTCATAGCATTTTAACCTATAGTTATAGAATGAAATCAATTTAGATGTTTTAATTTGACGATTTATAAAATTAGAAAAGGCATCAATATTAATTCGCCATACTTTTACACCGTTTTCAATAGGTGCTATTTGCACGTGATAGGCTGGTTTAATAAAATTGTTACGTTTCGATGTCCATTTTATTATCTCCGAATGTTCATCATTAACGTGTCTGTTTAAAGTAAATGAATTGTAATCTTTATTTCTAACTCTTAAAGAAACGCCAACACAATGACCTTGTATTTTTGCGGTTAAATCTACGCCTGTGGATTTATCAATCATTGTTCTTGCAGTGCTTTCTATTTCTGTGGCGTTTAAGACGTGTTTTATAGCATTGTAGTAACGTTTAAAGCCTAATTCTTCTAATTTGAAGCCTTCGATATAATCAATATTTAAACCGCCTCTATTCATAGCCGAACGCTTTTTTTAAAGTGAAGTTTTCGTCTAGTAAAGTTGAGTGTATTTCTGAATTACCGTTATCATCTATTACAGTAATTTCAAATTTTCGAGGCTCTTCAGCTTGTTCTATTGATTTTTCGATTGATAAACGAGGCAATGAGTATTTAAGTGCTACGTCTAAAAGTTTAATTTTCTGCGTATTATTTAAACTCTGGTAATCTAAATCATTAACTATCTCGTTAACTAATTCGTTAAGTGAGTTGCGTAATTCCATAGGAAGCGCAGTCCCACGTTTAGATATTTTACCAGCTTCTTTTCCACTTTTAGCATCAAAAGGCATTTATGTTATTTTAAGTTATTATTTAAAATATTGAGGATTGATTACCCACTGACTAGTTCGCATATCCCAACGAACAGCGTTTGAAGTTACACGTTGTAAATCGCCCTTATATACGTGGTAATATTGTTGTAAATCATCAATAGATGCTAGCAAATTCTGGATAGCTTGTAAGCGCTCATTTTCTTCTTCACTTTTAGTGTATTTAATGAATTGTTCTTTATCAACTCTAGTAAAAGGAGAGCCTTCCTTATCAAATAGTAATTGTGTTTTATTTTCTTCAAACTCGACTTGAATATTGTATAATTTGTTTAGGTCAATATCAAGTAAACTCAGCACTTTATCTGGTGACAAATTCAGTGATTTGAGGCTTTTATTTTTATCTATTATCTTCTTAGTGGTATAAGATATAAAGTCCTCGCCAAACGCTTTTAAATCATCAACAGTGACGTGTTTTTTAGCCTCATCTATTGCTATCTGTAGTAAAGTGATTTTAGCTTCTGCTACCTTTTCAGCTTGCTTTAACCCTTCGTTGCTAATCGTTATTACTTTTTTTTTAAATGACATTTTTATTATATTTGGTTTATGATTAATTTATTTTTTTTTGGTACACTTCCATTAGGTTGGAAACGATTTTTTAGAGCCATTTCATTTGTTTGGTCTGTTGTTTGGTTGTTTAATGCATTTTATAGATTTGAATATCGTGGCTTTAATGATTTTGATGCTTGGATAAAGATGCTTCTTGGTATTGGTGTTCCAATGGTTTTAAGCTATGCTATTTCTGGCTTCTTTGGTAAAAAGACAGACTAACCCTTAATTACTTTTACTGTTGATTTACCAGCTCTCTGATTTATTAAATTCCTTATAATCTGAGTAAATGTGTCC
>ENA-OQVM01000698-OQVM01000698.1-marine-metagenome-genome-assembly--contig:-NODE-698-length-49822-cov-35.418957_pt1 | contig 49822 bp, 53 predicted proteins | sample MGYA00237776_ERZ505498 | MGnify/ENA primary metagenome ERZ505498 (study PRJEB26159, sample SAMN06265151) | marine metagenome | isolation source: Helgoland LTER site | place: Germany:Helgoland, sampling...
TTTTTACAAAAGCTCTGAAGTCTTTCTCTTTTAAAATTAATTCTTGAAATAGCCAATCTTTGATATCCAATACAATTCTTTCTCCTTCAGGGTATATTTCCTCAAGATCGAAGGTTTTAAGTTTGCTATTTACTACTCTATTTATAATTTCTTCTGCCATTTCTTTAATCGATACTAATTTAAAGCATTCCTAATTCAAGCTTTGCTTCTTCACTCATCATTTCTTGTGTCCATGTTGGATCAAAAGTAATTTCTACTTCACAATTTTCTATTTCTTTCAAGGTTTTTACTTTATCCTCAATTTCTACAGGCAAACTTTCTGCAACTGGGCAATTTGGAGATGTTAAAGTCATCAATATTTTCGCATTATTTTCTTCTGATACAAAAACATCATAAATTAAACCTAATTCATAAATATCTACAGGGATTTCTGGATCATAAATGGTCTTTAAAACCCGAACTATTTTGTCTCCAATCTCTTCTAATTCTTTATCTGTCATTTTGTGTAATCTTAATTTACTAGTTTTGTTTGTTGCGCAATTGCGTACATTTTTATCTGTTTAATCATTGAAACCAAACCGTTTGCTCTTGTAGGGCTTAAATGTTCTTTTAGACCAATAGCGTCTATAAAATTCGTTTCTGCACTCAAAATGTCAGCAGGTTTTTGTCCAGAATATACTCGAATTAACAGGGCAGCAATCCCTTTGGTCAAAATAGCATCACTGTCTGCGGTGTATTTTATCTTATTATTTTCCAACTCAGAATACAACCAAACTTTAGATTGGCAGCCTTTAATTAAATTTTCATCTAATTTGAATTGAGTATCAATGATTGGTAATGATTTTCCCAAATCAATCAAATATTGGTAGCGATCCATCCAGTCATCAAACATAGAAAACTCATCAATAATTTCTTCTTGTATTTCTTTGATAGTCATTTTTAAAACTTATTTTTGCGGTATTACAAATACCTTTTAAAATACAAAAATACAATAAAAAAAGCATTAAAAACGCTTGTTAAAGGTTAAGTAAATAGAATATTAATTTTGTTAATTAGTATCATTACATATTAATTAACGTATTAAATTCCTTCCTTTCTGGAAGGTTCAGATAGGGAAATGAGTAAATTATTAGCCGTTGGTACAGTCGCATATGATGCCATTGAAACTCCTTTTGGAAAAACAGATAAAATACTAGGGGGTTCTGGTACTTATGTAGGTTTAGCTGCAAGTCAATTTAGTGTAAAAACAGGCGTTGTTTCTGTGGTTGGTGGCGATTTTTCTACCTCCTACTTAGAAATGATGAATGCTAAGGGAATCAATACCGAAGGAATTGAAATAATAAAAGAAGAAAAAACTTTTTTCTGGAGTGGTAAATATCATAATGATATGAACACGCGAGACACCTTAATTACAGAACTCAATGTCTTAGAAACATTTTCGCCAGTAGTTCCTGAAAACTTTAAAGATGCAGGTATTGTCATGTTAGGAAATTTACATCCTTTGACACAGGCTGCTGTTTTAGATCAAATGTCTGAAAAACCTAAGTTAGTCGTTTTAGATACGATGAATTTTTGGATGGACATCGCTCTGGATCATTTACATGTTGTCTTAAAAAGAGTTGATGTAATTACAATTAATGATGAAGAAGCACGTCAATTATCTGGTGAATATTCTCTGGTAAATGCGGCAAAAAAAATTCATGAAATGGGTCCAAAATACGTAGTTATTAAAAAAGGAGAACATGGCGCTTTATTGTTTAATGAAGGGAATATGTTTCATGCACCCGCTTTCCCTTTAGCAGAAGTTTTTGATCCAACAGGAGCAGGAGATACTTTTGCAGGTGGTTTCTGTGGCTATTTAGCAAAAACAGAAGACCTCTCTTTTGAAAACATGAAAAATGCAGTCATATATGGATCTAATTTAGCGTCTTTCTGTGTAGAAAAATTCGGAACAGAACGCATGCAGACGCTAACATCAAGTGAGGTTAAAACACGTTTGCAAACTTTTAAAGAATTAACGCAATTTGATATAAAAATATCTTAATTTTAATCCGCAGTTTTAACTGTGGATTTTTTATTAAAACAAACCAACAACAAAAAACTACAAACACCAATGAGTGATGCTATTAAACACGAATGTGGAATTGCACTTGTTCGATTAAAAAAGCCTTTACAATTTTATAAAGACAAATACGGATCTGCTTTTTACGGAATTAATAAAATGTATTTATTAATGGAAAAACAGCACAATCGTGGACAAGATGGCGCAGGTTTTGCCAGCGTGAAGTTCAATGTTGAACCTGGTACGCGATATATCAGTAGAGTTCGCTCTAATAAATCGCAACCGATACAAGATGTTTTCGCCCAAATTAATGACCGTTTGAATACTGTTTTAGAGCAAAATCCTGATAAGAAAGAGGATGTTGCATGGCAAGAAGAAAATATGCCCTACGTCGGAAATCTATTTCTAGGACACGTTCGTTATGGAACTTTTGGTAAAAATAGTATCGAAAGTGTACATCCTTTTTTACGTCAAAGTAATTGGAAACACAAAAACTTAATCGTTGCTGGTAACTTTAATATGACAAATTCTAAGCAATTGTTAGATGAATTGGTTGAATTAGGACAACATCCTAAAGAGTTTACAGATACGGTCACTGTGATGGAAAAAATTGGTCACTTTTTAGAAAATGAAGTGGGTAAATTATATCAGCAAGCAAAAAAAGAAGGATATAATAAAAAAGACGCTTCCCGTTTTATAGAAGAAAATTTAAGTATTAAAAAAGTACTTCAAAGGTCTTCAAAAAATTGGGATGGTGGCTATGCAATGGCTGGATTAGTGGGGCATGGAGATGCTTTTGTTTTGAGAGACCCTAACGGAATTAGACCTACTTATTTTTATGAAGATGACGAAGTTGTTGTGGTTGCTTCTGAAAGACCGGTGATTCAAACCGTTTTTAATGTAAATATTGAGGACGTAAAAGAATTAGAAAGAGGACATGCTTTAATCATTAAGAAAAACGGGGAAACATTCATCGAATTAATCAATGAACCGCAAGAAAAATTATCTTGTTCTTTTGAGCGCATTTACTTTTCTAGAGGAAGTGACGCAGGTATCTATAAAGAACGTAAAGACTTAGGGAAAATAGTATTTCCAAAAATTTTAAAATCGATCAATAGCGATATTTCTAATACTGTATTTTCTTATATCCCAAATACTGCAGAAACGTCTTTTTATGGAATGACAGAAGCTGCTGAAGATTTATTAAATGAACAAAAAACAGCGCAGATTTTAGCAGGTGGAAAAAATTTATCAGCAAAGAAAGTTACCGAAATTCTTTCTGAAAGACCTCGCTTCGAAAAAATTGCAATTAAAGATGCAAAACTAAGAACTTTTATTGCAGACGATAGCAGTAGAGATGATTTGGTAGAACATGTTTACGACATTACCTATGGCGTTGTAAAACCTACAGACAATCTTGTTATTATTGACGATAGTATCGTAAGAGGAACTACTTTAAAGAAAAGTATCATTAGAATTTTAGACCGATTGAGTCCAAAAAAAATCGTCGTGGTTTCTTCTGCACCTCAAATTCGATACCCAGATTGTTACGGAATTGACATGGCACGAATAGACGCTTTTATTGCGTTTAAAGCGGCTATTGCGTTACTAAAAGATACCAATCAATATCATATAGTAACTGAGGTTTACGAGAAATGTAAAGCACAGCAACCTAAAACAGATATAGAAATTGTCAACTATGTTAAAGGAATTTATAGCCCTTTTACAGCAGAAGAAATTTCTAAAAAAATTGCAGAAATGTTAAAAACTGCCGACATTAAGGCGGAAGTTGAAGTTATCTATCAATCTATTGAAGGCTTGCACAAAGCGTGTCCAGACAATCTTGGTGACTGGTATTTTACTGGAAACTACCCAACTCCTGGTGGACGTAGAGTCGTAAACGAAGCTTTTATTAACTTTTACGAAGGAAATAACAAAAGAGCCTATTAATTAGCGTTCTCTTTTTATAAAACAATAAAACCTCAACTTAATGAGGTTTTATATATTCTATTAAATGCTCTAAAAAGTACACTATCGTTGCGCAACAATATTTTTAATGAGTCAAACATTGCTTTCTTCCCCTTTACAGGGCTTTACGGATTTTAAATTTAGAAATGCATTTCATCATTTTTTTGGAGGAATAGACACTTTCTATTCGCCATATATTCGGTTAAATGGAAAAATGGTGATAAAAAACTCCTACCAAAGAGATCTTCTTCCAGAAAATAACACGACCCTAGAAGTAATTCCTCAAATTATCACCAATGATGCAGAGGAATTTCTATTCGTTTCAAAATATGTACAAGAATTGGGCTACAAAGAATTGAACTGGAATTTGGGCTGTCCGTATCCAATGGTTACCAAACGAGGGATGGGTTCTGGCTTGATTAGCGATACGGAAAAAATAAATAACATTCTTCATCGAGTGCATAATGAATCTGACATTCTTGTTTCAATGAAGATGAGAATGGGCTATGAAGCTCCTGAAGAAATATTGGATGTTTTGCCAATTCTAGATAGCTATCCTTTAAAGAATATTGCAATTCATGCTAGAATTGGCAAACAGTTGTACAAAGGAGGAACCAATTTAGAAGCATTTCAAAAGTGCTTAGATAATAGTAAACACAAAATGTATTATAATGGAGATATTACCTCTGTTGCTGCATTTAAAAAATTACAAGAACGTTTTCCAAGCATCGATCACTGGATGATTGGACGCGGTTTAATTGCCGATCCTTTCTTACCAAGTATGCTTAAAAATAACACTGATGAATACCCAAAAAACAGGTTCGATATCTTCAATGAATTTCACGATCGTATTTTTGAAGAATATGATGCGGCGCTTTCTGGCCCCACCCCTATTAAAATGAAAATGCTTGGCTTTTGGGAATACTTTTCTCAAAGTTTTTCAAATCCTCAGAAGACATATAAAAAAATTAAAAAGGCAGGAAATGCTAAAGCTTATGCAATTGCAGTGAGAAAAATTATTAAAGAAGCAAAAAGCAGTTCCTAATTAGTGAAATACCTTTTAAAGAAAAGGCTTCGCTAGATCAGCTTTCCTTATTAAAATCACTTACAATCTTTGCTACAACTGCATCCGTTCTTTCTCTATTAATATCATATTTGAGACTTATCCCTTCCTTTTCTGGAAATTGTTCAATCGTAACCGTTGTAGATGGAAATGCAAAATCTACGCCTAATTCTTTTGCTAATTTTACAATTGAAATGTGCAATCGGTGTTTAGAAGATTGTTCTATACCCCAAGCTAAACTTTTAAAATATACATTGATCATAATTAACAACGCAGAATCTCCAAAACCTGTAAATTCTACATTAAAAGAATCTGAACGTGTTTCTGGATGTGCAATGATCAATTCTCGAACGCCTTTTACAAAAGCTTCAATCAATTCTGGTGGTGTATCATAGCGAAGACCTAAATTCGTATTATATCGTCTAAACAAACGCAACCCTTTATTGTTGATTACAATTTCAGACAATTTACTGTTCGGTATTTGATACACAGAAGTATCTGCCGCACGGACACTTGTCGATCTAAAACCAACTTTTTCTACGGTACCCACTACTTCTCCTGCTTCAATCCAATCTTCAATATGAAAAGGTTTGTCAAGAAAAATCATAATAGTTCCTATCAAATTTTTCACGGTATCTTGGGAAGCTAAGGCTACTGCCAAACCTCCAATTGTTGCACCAGCTAAGATGGTCGTAGCATCTACTCCAAAAAGAACCAACAATTTAAAAACTCCAAAGACAATAACTAACCCCGTAAAGAAACTATCTAAAATAGGGACTAACTGATCGTCTAATCTTCCATGGGTTTTTTGGGCAAATTCTCCGTAGATAAACATGACGACTTGCACTAACTTCAAGAAAACATAAATCCAAAAGATTGTTTCGGCAATATTTAACAACAAAAGTACCCAGGTATTAATATCTAAACCGAATTGTAGGGAGGGAAAAATTTTATTTACAAATGCGACACTTACTAACAAACTGATAGGGTGTGCTAATTTTTTTAGTATTTTATTTACTTCTAAGTTGGTGTTTTTTGTAATTTGATGTTGGATCTTTCGTAATAGAGAAAAAGCAATTCTTTTTACAATTAAAAAGATAAAATACGCCAAAGCGAGCATGAATAAAAAACCTATAAATTGCCATAATTCTAATCCGAATATTTTTTTGTGACCTGAAATAGGAATTAAACTTTGTGTTTTCTGAACATACCATGGATACACTTCTTTGTACAAATTTTCAATTTTTGAAACTGTTTCTGAGGAATAATACCAATTGTTTTCAATTTTTTCTAAATAAATTTGAGGCATTCTCTGAGGAAATAAGACATATCTGAAGTAGGAAGAATAACCAATAGTATCTTTATAATTTGGATTTGTAGGTATTTTATTTACATCTACATACAAACCTTTACCATCTAATACTTGTTTTATTTTTAAGGCTTTTTTAATTGCTTCATCTTCTGAAAGTCCTAAAATTGTTTTTGCTGCTTTTTTAGGCTCATAAGAGTCTGTTTGTAAAAAATGTAAATGTGTAAAAACGGCCGCATGCGGATTACTTATGTCTACAGGAATACTATCTTGAGCAACCGTAAACATTGGTATCAATAAAAGGAACCACAAAAAAAATTTCATATTTACTTTATTAAAAATGTGTTTGTAAAAAAACAAATTTAAACCTTTTCTTTTTTTCATTGTCATAGATGTATCATAAAAAAAACAAAAAAATGATGAAAAAAGTAATCACACTACTCGTACTTGTATTCGCTTTTACATTTTCAACACAAGGGCAAAATAAGAAAGCTAAAAGAGCGTCAAAATTAACGATTGAACAACAGACAACTTTAGCAGTAAAAAAAATGACCTTGGCTTTGGATTTATCTGAAAAACAACAAAATGATATCAAACCAATTTTAATGGCTAAGATAACAGAGAGAAAAATGGCTATAAAAAAGAGAAAAGCAGCCAAAAAAGCTAAAGAAAGACCTTCTGCTGATGAGATTTACGAAATGAAAATGAAGCAATTAGACGGTTTGATATTGATAAAAAGCAAGATGAAAAACATTTTGGATGAAAAGCAATATGAGCGGTTTGAAGAAATGCAAAAAAGAAGAATGAAAATGGCTTTGAAAAAGAAGAAGATGAGGAAAGGTAAAGAAATTCAGGCGAGTAAATAGTCTCGGTTGATTTTTTTGTTCGTTGTTTAAAAATCCAATTTCTTATTTTAAATTGGTGTCATTTATGAACTTGTATTTGCGTTAGGGATTGAAACGGCATCCTTTTTTTAAACGAAGTAACGTTTTAGTTGATATTAAGATTACCACAGAAAGTGAAAAAGATTCTTTGAAATGACATGAAAAAAGATACAGTGGAAAGCCCGACCTTTATGGAACGCCCAAGTTTTAATCTCATTTTAAAAGAAAATCAGTCCCAATTTTTTATTCTTTAAACCAACTTGAATATTCTAAATAATTGGTCGCAATTCTATTGATCTCTCCAGAAATTAATTCTTGGGAAATATCTTTTACTTTTTTGGCAGGAACTCCAGCATAAATACTACCACTTGCTACTTTTGTATTCTTAGTTACCACTGCTCCTGCAGCAATAATTGAATTGGATTCAACCACACAATCGTCCATAATAATAGCTCCCATACCTACTAAAACATTATCGTGAATTGTGCAACCATGTACGATTGCATTGTGCCCAATTGAAACATTATTACCGATTGTTGTTGGCGATTTCTGATAGGTTGCATGGATGACAGCACCGTCTTGAATGTTGACTTTATTGCCAATTTTTATAAAATGTACATCGCCACGAATTACTGCATTGAACCAAATACTACATTCTTTTCCTAGTGAAACCTCCCCAACAATAGTTGCGTTTTCTGCGATATAACAATCTGTTGGTATTTGAGGATGTTTACCTTTTACGGGTTTAATTATTGGCATATTTTTTTTGTTTTTTATCGAATTTGTAGATAACTCAACTCATCATTAAATCTGAATTTTCACCACCAAACCTTCATTGGATCTTACATTAAAAACAGTTTCGTCTTCAAAAATTAAATACTGCCCTTTTATTCCCACTAACGTTCCAGTATAATTAGGTGTTTTTATCAAGTTCAAACTTTTTGGTTTTTCGGGGTATTTTTTTACGGGAAAGTTAATCTTAGTTTCCGTATTATTTTCAATAAAATATTCTTTTGCTTCCTCAGGAATAAACTCTTTAAGCTTGTCTCTCCATGTTTGTAAATTTGCCTCTTCAAAATCATTCTTTAACATTTTGCGCCAATTGGTTTTATCCGCAACATGTGCTTTTAAGGCTACTTCTGTAATTCCTGCTAAATAACGATTAGGGGCTTCTACAATTTCGATTGCTTCGTGCGCTCCTTGATCTATCCAACGAGTAGGTACTTGCTGCTTTCTTGTTACCCCAACTTTCACATTGCTAGAATTTGCCAAATACACAATATGTGGTTTCAATTGTACTGATTTCTCGTAAGTCAGATCTCTATCTTCTATGCCTAAATGGGCTTTACTTAATTCAGGACGCAGAATCCAATCGCCAGCATTTGGCGTATCAAAAAAACAAGATTTACAAAAACCTTGTCGATAAATTTGTTTTTCTAAATGACAATTTAAACATTCATAGGTGATAAAACTAATTGCTATTTCTTTATTCAATAACTGATTCATGTTTATAAAATCAGTTTTCATATCTAAATAATACTGAATTTCCTTCCCATTTTCAGTTAACATTTTTTTTAAAACTCCTTGATAGTTCATATGAAATATTTTACTACTTTTATTCTTGGTTTACAAAAGTATTTTCGATGTAAAAATCGAATGAAACAAACTTACGAATTTCTATGGCGTTTCAAATTATCAATTCTATAATTTCTTGGTTTTTAAAAAAACGAAAGCATCAGATAGCCTTGTTTTTAAAATATCCTGTAGATGTTCAAGAGGAATTGCTTTTGCATCTTTTAAAGACTGCTAAAAACACAGAATTTGGTATCAAAAAAAGATTTTCATCTATCAACAATTATGCGGAATTTTCGGAAAATGTTCCTATTCAGGAATACGAAACTTTTGAGCCTTTAATAGAACGTTGTAGAAATGGGGAACAAAATTTATTTTGGCCAACAGAGATAAAATGGTTTGCAAAATCTAGTGGAACTACCAATGCAAAAAGTAAATTTATACCTGTTTCTGAGGAAGCTTTAAGGTATTGTCACATGAAAGCAGGGAAAGACATGTTGTGTTTATACATTAATAACAACAAGGACACTCAGCTTTTTACGGGTAAAGGTTTGCGGTTAGGAGGAAGCTCTGAAGTGTACCATGACAATGGCTCTCATTTTGGAGATTTGTCTGCCATTATTATAGAAAATATGCCTTTTTGGGCGGATTTTAGCTCCGCCCCAAGTCAGGAAGTTGCGCTAATGAGCGATTGGGAAACAAAAATGGATGCTATTATTGATGAAACCATTACTGAAAATATTACAAGTTTAGCAGGCGTACCAAGTTGGATGTTGGTCTTATTGAATCGTATTTTGGAGAAAACAGGCAAAGAAAATATTCTAGAAGTCTGGCCAAATTTAGAAGTCTATTTTCATGGGGGTGTAAACTTCAATCCTTATAGGGCTCAGTATCAAAAAATTATTCCAAAAACTAATTTTAAATACTATGAAACCTACAATGCTTCTGAAGGTTTTTTTGCAATTCAAGATCGAAATAACTCAAAAGAGTTGTTATTGATGTTGGACTATGGAATTTTCTATGAGTTCATTCCTATGGATAAATATGAGGGTGAAAATTCAAAAACAATACCACTATCTGAAGTAAAAAAAGAAATTAATTATGCGATTCTAATTACTACAAATAGTGGTTTATGGCGTTATCTAATTGGTGACACCGTTAAGTTTACATCGACAGATCCCTATAGAATTAAAATCACGGGACGTACAAAACATTTTATCAACGCTTTTGGTGAAGAGTTAATTATTGAGAATGCGGAAGAAGGCTTGAAAATGGCTTGTGAAAAAACCAACGCGATCATTAAAGAATATACGGTTGCCCCTATTTTTATGGACGGCACAAAAAGTGGCGGCCATGAATGGATTATTGAGTTTGTAGAAGCCCCAGAAAGTTTGTCTTTTTTTACTATAATTTTAGACAATACATTAAAAGCGATTAACTCAGATTACGAAGCTAAACGCTATAAAAATATGACGCTAATGCTTCCTAAAATCCATAGTGTTCGTAAAGGTTTTTTCTACGAATGGCTTAAGAAAAAAAATAAATTGGGAGGTCAGAACAAAATACCAAGACTCTCTAATTCTAGAGATTTTGTTGATGAACTTTTAAAGATTTAAAAAATGAATTCTTTCTTTGAACAAAACGCTTCTTTATTATTAGAAAATCCAGAGTTAGCAAATGTTTTTGAAAATATTATGAGTTTTGAAAAATTTCCAAAACATGCTATTTTACACGAAGCTGGTAAAATTTGTAATAACATGTACATTATAACTTCTGGAATTGCTCGCGTTTTTTATTACAAAGAGGATAAAGACATTACTTGTCACTTTGCTGCTGAACAAGAAACAATTACTAGTATAGATAGTTTTATTCAGCAAAAAAAAAGCAAATATAATATTGAAGCTTTAGAAGATTTAGAGGTTTTAAAAATTTCACATTCAGATTTACAAAACGTATTTGAATCTAACCCTAAATACGAACGTTTTGGACGTTTATTTTTACAGCAAATTTATATGGATTTAGTTGAAAGAATAGATGATTTACAATTACATTCTGCGCAAGAACGTTACGAAACTTTGTTCGCAAAGAAACCCTACTTATTTCAGCGAGTAGCTTCCAAACACATTGCTTCATTTTTAAGTATTACTCCGGAAACTTTAAGTAGAATTCGAGGTAATACTAAATAAAATTTAAACTGATTGATACTCCGTTTGAAACTCATTTAGTACCGTCTTATTTCTTGATAAATGTCAAGAATAATTTACAATTTGTAAAATATCTTTGTATCATAATTTATAAATTTATGACAATTTCAGAATCACTTCAAGAATTTTATAAAAAAAATAATTTTAAAGAAGATGGTGGTAAAAACGATGCTTTTTTTGAACTAAAATTTAAACTCTTCACTTTAAAATTACCCAATTCTAAATTTAGAAAAGAAGTAATCCATATTCATGACATTCAGCACATCTTGTACAACTGTAACACTAGCTGGAAAGGCGAAGCATTTATTGCTGGGTGGGAAATAGGTACAAAAATATGGAAGCATTTACCAATAGGAATGATGAGTTTGTGGGCAATGGGTTTTTCTTTGTTTATGTACCCTAAAGAGGTTTTAAAAGGATATCTGAACGGAATAAACTCAAGAGGTATTATCGATTTAAAAATAAAGAAATTAACACTTTTAAAAATGTCCGTTTCAGAATTAAAAAAACGAATTAAGAAACAAAAAAAGTAAATTGGTTTTCTTTTTTGTTTTGGTGTGTTTTAAGTGAAATCATTTTTCTTTTTCCTTTACTCGTTATGGCGTTTTTTTTCTTTTAAAAAATAAGTTATAAAAATGACTGCTATCCTACTATCAATAGTACTTTCAATTATATTCTTATTACTTAGCCTCATACACTTAAATTGGGCAATGGGTAATAAATGGGGTTTTAAAGAGGCAATACCAACAAAAGAAAACGGAGATAGGGTTTTTAACCCTAAAAATTTTGACTCGATAATAGTTGGTTTAATTCTTCTTATTTTGGCTTGTTTTTATTTATTACAAGTGAATGCAATAGGATACAAACTACCAAAATGGAGCCACTTTTTTTTATGGATAATTCCTAGTCTTTTTTTACTGAGAGCAATTGGAGATTTTAAATATGTTGGTTTTTTTAAAAATATAAAAACCACACTATTTGCAAAATGGGATAGCAAATTATTTTCTCCTTTATGTTTAAGTATTAGTATTATTGGTTTTTTAATTGTCTTTTTAAACTAAATCTTTCGTTCCACAACATAATCAATCATTGTAACCAAAGAGCTTTTATATTCAGATGCTGGAAAATCTTTAAGAATTGCCAAAGCCTTGTTTTTGTAATCATTCATCTTGGTCATTGTGTATGCTATTCCACCATTTTCTTTTACAAAAGCAATAACTTCTTTTACACGTTTTTTGTCTTTGTTGTGTTTTTTTATAGAATTAATCAACCAAGATTTCTCTTTTTTAGTACATGTATTTAAAGTATGAATTAAGGGCAACGTCATTTTTTGTTCTTTAATATCGATACCCGTTGGTTTTCCTATTTTGGCATCAGAATAATCAAATAAATCGTCTTTAATTTGAAAGGCAACACCAATATATTCTCCAAATTTTCTCATTTTCCGAATACAATCTTGGTTTGCACCAACAGAAGCAGCTCCAATACCACAACAAGCAGCAATTAATGTTGCGGTTTTTTTTCTAATAATATCAAAATAAACAGCCTCTGTAATATCTAATTTCCTAGCTTTTTCTATTTGCAATAATTCACCTTCACTCATTTCGCGAACGGCTATGGAAATTAATTTCAACAAATCAAAGTCATTATTATCAATAGATAATAAGAGTCCTTTTGATAATAAAAAATCACCCACTAAAACAGCAATTTTATTTTTCCACAGTGCATTTACAGAGAAAAAACCTCTACGCCTGTTGCTTTCGTCGACAACATCATCATGGACTAAAGTTGCTGTATGAATTAACTCAACAACAGAAGCGCCTCTGTAAGTCCGCTCATCAAAACCACCATTAGAAACCATCTTTGCGACTAAAAAAACAAACATTGGTCGCATTTGTTTTCCTTTCCTACGCACTATATAATAGGTAATTCTGTTTAAAAGCGGAACCTTAGACAACATCGCATCCTTGAACTTTTTTTCAAAAAGTTCCATCTCAGTTAAAATGGGAAGTTTAATTTGTTCTACTGGATTCATTTACTACAAAAATACTAAATATAAATAAGAAGTCATTGATTTAAAAGAAGTTGAAAATCAGTGAAATTTGAGTTTTTTTCAAGCTTTATTTGCCAATTGCCCACAAGCAGCATCAATATCTTTACCTCTACTTCTTCTTACGTTTACAGTAATGTCATGCATTTCTAAGTTAGAAATATAATTATTGATTGCTGCCGAACTTGCTTGTTGAAACTCGCCGTCATCAATAGGATTGTATTCTATTAAATTCACTTTACAAGGCACCGCTTTACAGAAATTGACTAAAGCTTTTATGTCTTCTTTTTGGTCGTTAATTCCTTTCCAAACAATGTATTCATAAGTGATTTCTCGTTGGGTTTTTTGGTACCAATACTCCAAAGATTCCCGTAAATCTTTCAAGGGAAACGTTGTGTTAAATGGCATTATTGAAGTCCTAACTTCATCTATAGCAGAGTGTAAAGAAACAGCTAAATTGAATTTAACTTCTTCATCTGCCATCATTTTTATCATTTTTGGCACGCCAGAAGTAGAGACGGTAATTCTTTTTGAAGACATACCTAAACCCTCTGGAGAGGTAATCATTTCTATAGATTTCATCACGTTTTTATAGTTCATTAAGGGTTCTCCCATTCCCATAAAAACGATGTTTGTCAATTTTTTTTGATGATACAATCTACTTTGTTTGTCTATCACAACAACTTGATCGTAAATTTCATCAGGATTTAAATTACGCATTCTTTTTAAACGTGAAGTTGCACAAAATAAACAATCTAAACTACAACCAACTTGACTAGAAACACAAGCTGTTGTTCTTTTTTCTGTAGGTATTAAAACAGATTCAACCACAAAACCATCGTGTAATTTAATTCCATTTTTTATAGTTCCATCCTTACTTTTTTGCATAGAATCTACTTTGATATGATTGATTACAAAGTTTGCTTCTAACATTTCTCTAGTTTCTTTAGAAATGTTTGTCATCGCTTCAAAAGTATGCAAAGACTTACTCCAAAGCCACTCATAAACTTGATTTCCTCTAAAAGATTTATCGCCATTTTCTACAAAAAAATCACGTAATTGTTCTTTAGTTAAGGCTCTTATGTCTTTCTTTTTATCCAAAATAGAAAATTATTAAAGATTAAAAAACTATTAAAAACGGAAAGATTAAAAAGAAACTTAGTGAAAAATAATTCACAAAAAAACTGGCACTTAAAGTTAAGAACCAGTTTCATTTAATCTTTTAATATTTCAATTCGTAAATGGTTTAATATTTCAGTCTCTCAATTAAAAATTATATAATTAACATAGCATCTCCATACGTAGAAAACCTATATTTTTCTTTTATTGCTAATTGATATGCTTCCATTACAAAATCATAACCCCCAAATGCAGCTGCTTGCATTAATAAGGTAGATTTAGGTGTGTGAAAGTTGGTAATCATTGCAGTTGCAATACTAAAATCATACGGAGGAAAGATAAATTTATTTGTCCAACCTGTAAACCCATTCAATTCTCCTTTAGATGAAACTGAAGATTCTATCGTTCTCATTACCGTTGTACCAACAGCACAAACTCTTCTTTTCTCTTTTTTTGCGATGTTAATTTTAGCTGCAGTTGCATCTGAAATAACAATTTGCTCAGAATCCATTTTATGCTTTGATAAGTCTTCAACCTCTACAGGACTAAATGTACCTAAACCAACATGTAATGTCGTTTCTGCAAACTCAATTCCTTTAATTTCTAGACGCTTAATTAAATGTTTAGAAAAGTGTAAACCAGCACTAGGTGCTGCTACAGCTCCTTCATGTTTTGCAAAAATAGTTTGGTATCGTTCATCATCTAAAGCTTCTACTTCTCTACCAATACCTTTTGGTAGTGGAGTTTGACCTAATTGTAATAATTTTGCTCTAAATTCTTCATAAGAACCTTCAAATAAGAAACGTAAAGTTCTTCCTCTGGAGGTTGTATTATCAATAACCTCAGCGACGAGACTATCATCTTCACCAAAAAACAATTTATTACCTATTCTGATTTTTCTAGCAGGATCTACTAAAACATCCCATAATCTGTTTTCAGCATTTAATTCTCTTAGTAAAAAAACCTCTATTCTAGCACCTGTTTTTTCTTTGTTACCAAACATTCTTGCAGGAAAAACTTTGGTGTTATTTAACATCATAACATCCCCTTCATCGAAGTAATTTATAACGTCTTTAAAAACCTTATGCTCTATGGTGCCTTCTTTTCTGTTCAAAACCATTAAACGAGATTCGTCTCTATGTTCTGTAGGATATTGGACTAATAACTCTTCAGGTAATTCAAATTCAAAATGCGATAATTTCATATATTTTTGGGTATAAGATGGCAAATATACGATATCGGAATAGGCGTTGTCAAGTGTTTGACTGTTTATTTACACTTTATCTATTTTAATGCCAATTTGTTGCATGTCATCCCAAAATTTTTGATACGACTTTGTTACCACTTCTGCCTCTAAAATTTTAATGGGAACTTTCAATGCCAAAGGAGCAAAAGCCATTGCCATTCTATGATCTTTATACGTTTTTATAGCAACATTTGAGTTTATTTTCGAAGAGATTTTTAAGTGTAAACTCTTGTCTGTCACAGAAATATTAGCGCCTAAATTTGTCAATTCTTCTTTGAGTGCTTCCAGTCTGTCTGTTTCTTTAATTTTTAAGGTATGAAGCCCCACTAAATTACAGGCAATATTTTCTGAAAAACAAGTTACAGCAATTGTCTGCGCAATATCTGGTGCATTTTTCAAATCAATTTCTAACGTTTCTTTTTTAGTTGCACGCTCTTTTCTTAAGGTGATAAAATTCTCACCGAAAATAGTTGCTACTCCAAAATGTTGGTAGATTTCTGCCAAACAAGAATCTCCTTGTAAACTTTCTTTTTTATAAGCAGATAGTTCAATTTCAGACCCCATATCTGACGAAGCAATAATAGCATAAAAATAACTCGCAGAAGACCAATCAGATTCAACAACTACCGTTTGTTTCGCTATTGACTTTTTAGGAGTAACTTGAATAGAATTTCCTTCAAAACTAGTTTCTATTCCTAGTTGATTCAACAAACTCAAAGTCATTTTAATATAAGGAACCGAAGTGATTTTTCCAATCAATTCAATTTCTAAACCGTTCGCTAATTTTGAGGCAATCAATAACAATGAAGAAATATATTGACTGCTTACGTTTCCGTTAATTTCAACTTTGTTTTTTGTAATTTTAGTTCCCTTAATTCTAATTGGCGGATAGCCTTCTTTCGCTTCATAAGAAATAGTTGCCCCAATATCTTTTAATGCATTCACCAAGATTTCAATAGGTCTGTTTTGCATTCTTTCAGAACCTGTTAAAACGACTTCTCTGCCTTCTTTTACCGCAAAATAGGAAGTTAAAAAACGCATTGCAGTTCCTGCATGACCAATATCTACGGTTTCTTTGGCTGTAGAAAGCGCATGTTGCATGTGCACAGAATCATCAGAATCTGATAAATTTTCGATGGTAATTTCTGGAAATAGATTTTGAAGAATTAACAACCTATTCGATTCACTTTTAGAACCAGAGATGGTTATTTTCTCATGAATCTTTTTATTTCCTAAAACATTTAACAATATATCCATTTCCTAAAATTCTATAAACTGGGTTTCTTTACAAAATGCCAAAGTTAACATTCAAAAGAAATCTAACAAAGTTTCTACGCACTATTTTAATGTAATAAATTGAAAGTGCTCTAATTAGATATTTATCAAACTTTTGCTTTGTATTCATACTGAAATTTCTGACACACAATTGATTTTCTAGCAGAAAGAATATCTTAGTTTTTATTTGTTTATTTTTGCGCTGAAAAGCAATTAAAACACTTATTTAAGGGTTTATATTTAGGAGGGTTTAAAATATTATGAATAAAATTAAAAAAATATTTCGTTCGTTTGAGCAAAGCTTTTCGCTACTTTTTATTTTAAAATGGAGTGGTATTTGTTTGCTCATTGGCGCATTTACAGGGAGTGCATCTGCTGTTTTTTTATGGACTTTAGAATGGGCAACAAATTATAGAGAAGCCAATGTGTGGGTTATTGCACTGCTTCCAATTGCGGGGCTGGTTATTGGTTTGTCTTATCATTATTACGGAGAAAGTGTGGTCAAAGGAAACAATTTATTGCTCGATGAATATCATTCTCCTCAAAAAATAATTCCCTTCAAAATGGCTCCTTTGGTCTTTTTAGGAACCATTCTTACTCATTTATTTGGTGGATCTGCGGGGCGAGAAGGAACTGCTTTACAAATAGGTGGTGCAATTGCAGATCAGTTTACTAAAATTTTTAAGCTCTCTAATTTAGATCGGAAAATTATATTAGTTGCGGGAATCAGCGCAGGTTTTTCATCTGTTTTTGGAACCCCTTTAGCAGGCGCTATTTTTGCATTGGAAGTAATGGTAATAGGAAGAATAAAATTTAATGCGATGCTCCCTAGTTTTTTAGCGGCTGTTTTTGCAAACTATTTTTGTAATCTTTGGGATATCGCTCATCATACGCACTATACAATTGCTGCGATTACAGCAATAACACCAGCAACTGTTTTATGGTCTTTATTGGCAGGTATAATATTTGGACTGGTAAGTATGCTGTTTTCAAAATCCACCCATTTCTGGGGGAATTTATTTAAAAAATACATTTCGTACCCTCCACTTCGTCCCGTAATTGGTGGGGTAGTTTTAGCGGCGATTGTCTATTTAATGGGTACCACAAAGTATATAGGATTGGGGGTACCAACAATTGTGGATGCCTTTAATATTGATTTGAGTTCTTATGACTTTTTCTTGAAATTACTGTTCACTTCTTTCACATTAGGTGCTGGGTTTAAAGGAGGAGAAGTCACCCCATTATTTTTCATCGGGGCGACACTGGGAAATGCTTTAATTTGGATAATCCCTTTGCCCATGGGGTTATTAGCAGGAATGGGATTTGTAGCAGTTTTTGCAGGAGCAACCAATACTCCAATTGCTTGTACCATCATGGGTATTGAATTGTTTGGAATAGAATCTGGTGTTTTTATTGCCTTAGCTTGTACAAGCTCTTATTTGTTCTCTGGGCATTCTGGCATTTACACTTCTCAAATTATTGGAAGTCCAAAACATTTGTTTTTTAAAAATGAAAAAGGAAGCACTCTTGCGGATGTAGAAAAGCATCGGGGTAAAAAATAGCTACTGAGTCTAAGTTATTTTACAATTCTAACTCATCTGCATCGATCCAATTTTTCTTTTGAATCACAGTTCCTTTCTCTAAAATAATAACTCCAGGGTTAGCTCTAATCATTGTTTTTAGAGTCGTTTCATCACAAAATAAAAAATCGAAGGGTAAATTGTGTTTTTCTTTTGCAAGAAGTAAATCCTCTGAAAAAGAAGCAGAAACTCCATATACAGTATATCCTTTTTCAATTGCTTTTGTTGTAATTCCTTTAATTTTAGGAAATCCGTTTGTAGCTACCTTATCTAAATTATAAATAATAACAAGGAGTACTTTTTCCTTTTTCAATAATTGGGGTGCTAAATCTGCTTGTGTATCTTCTAGCATAAAATCGTGCACAGGAGGGATGCTTCCATCTTTTGGAAAAACCATTCCTTCAGGAAGATTTTTACCAATGGCATAAGCTCTAAAATCTATTAAAGGCAGGTGGGTTAAAACGTGTTGTACAATATATAAGAATACAGCCAATGATAAAAAAGTAATTACTTTTGGAATTTTCCCTTTAAAAATAGGTTTAATTAATTTTACTTTTATCAATAAAACAAAGATGAACGCTATTAAAATAACATTTTTATAGAAGGTATCCCAAGGAGTCAATTTTATGGCATCCCCAAAACAACCACAGTCTGTTACTTTGTTGTAATAGGCAGAATACCATGTTAAAAATAAAAAAACTAGCGTTAAAACTAACAAGCTCCAAATAGTAAATTTGGATTTATAGCCAATTAAAATCATGACACCTAAGAGGATTTCTGCAACAATTAAAACAATTGCAAAAGGCAATGCATACGGAATTAAAAACTCCATATTTAAAACTGATTCAGAAAAATATTCTTGAAACTTATATTGAGACCCTATTGGATCTACCAATTTCACAAAGCCTGAAAAAATAAACAAAGCACCTACTACTATTCTAAAGAGTTGGACTAGTATTTTCATATCGTATCACTATTTATTTGAACTTAAAATTAAAAAAACTTATCACAATGACAAATAATTTGTAATGCTACCAGTTTACTAGCATTGCAGCTTCAGAACTTTACGAACCCTCCAAGTGAATCATCGCAAAAACCGCATAATTAATCATGTCTTGATAATTTGCGTCTATCCCTTCTGAAACAATCGTTTTTCCTTTGTTGTCTTCAATTTGTTTTACCCGCAATAATTTTTGTAAAATTAAATCTGTTAAACTAGAAACACGCATTTCTCTCCAAGCTTCCCCATAATCATGATTTTTATTTAGCATCAATTCTTTGGTAATTTCACTATGCTTATCGTATAAAATGGTTGCTTGTGCTGTGTTTAAATCAGGATTTTCAACAACGCCGTTTTCAATCTGAATTAATGCCATAATAGCATAATTAACAATTCCAATGAACTCAGATTTCTCTCCTTCATCAACTTTCTGAACATCATTTTCCTGTAATTGACGAATTCTTTGTGCCTTAATAAAAAGCTGATCTGTTAACGATGGCAAACGTAAAATACGCCACGCAGAACCATAATCAGACATTTTCTTAATAAATAAACTTCTACATTCGTTTATTACAGTGTCGTATTGTTTTAAGGTGTTTTGCATTTTTGTGAAAAAGTATTTTTCCAAATGTAGTAAATCTTCAATGCTTTTCATTTATTTTTACCATGAATTTATCAACGCAATTATAAACGATGTAGACGCAAAAATAAATTAGGAACACATGCAAAAATGAATCGATTTCTTATTGATTGGTAGTCCTAAAGAAGATGCAATACAACAAACAATTACTAAGTACCAACTATTTTGCTTACAATACATAAAATGATACTATAAAATGACCATAAATTGCAAGGGAACTTTAATCGATTTGACAGCCCCAAAAGTGATGGGGATTTTAAATATTACTCCAGATTCTTTTTTTGACGGAGGAAAATATAGAGACGAAGCTGAGATTATAGATCAAGTTGAAAAAATGCTTGTTGATGGTGCTACTTTTATTGATGTTGGTGCCTATTCTTCTCGACCTGGTGCAAAACACATTTCTGAAGAAGAAGAACTCCAAAGAATACTCCCTGTAATTAATTTATTATTAAAAAAAAATCCTGAAATCTTACTTTCTGTAGATACCTTTAGAAGTAAAGTAGCTCAAGAAGCTATAGATGCTGGAGCTGCAATTGTAAACGATATCTCTGGCGGGAAAATGGATGATCAGATGTTTTCAACAATTGCAAAATTGCAAGTCCCGTATATTTTAATGCACATGTTAGGTACTCCTCAAACCATGCAAAAAAATCCTACTTATAAAGACGTAACCAATGAAATTATTTCCTTTTTTGCAGCACAGATAGATCAACTTCATCAGCTAAAATTAAATGATATTATTATTGATGTTGGATTTGGATTTGGAAAAACAAACACTCATAATTTTGAGATTTTGAAAAACTTAGCGCTTTTTAAAAGTTTAGAAGCACCCATTTTAGCCGGGATTTCAAGAAAATCAATGCTATATAAAACATTAGATATTTCCGCGCAAGAAGCATTGAATGCAACCACTTCAGCCAACACCATAGCCTTATTAAATGGGGCAAGTATTTTACGTGTTCACGATGTAAAAGAAGCTGTTGAAGCGGTAAAAATTGTAGGTCAACTTTCTTTATAGCAATTAATAATGCTTTATAAGTGGTAAAAAAGTACTTCTAAATTTTAAAACTAAAGGCAAGCCTCTCGCAATAATCCATAGTGTAAAGGCAAACCAAATAGCCGTTAGCTTTAAATTGTAATAATCACAAATCAATAGTGTTGGTATAAAAACCAATCCTGTTGAGAGAATTAAAAGGTTTCTCAAGTATTTCATTTCTCCCATTCCTTTAAATATTCCATCAAAAATAAAAGTAATTGCACATATCGGTTGAGTTAGTAATACAATCCAGAAAACATGCTGAAATTGTGCTAAAACAGCCAGGTCTTTTGTGAATATTTGTCCTATGAAATTGTAAAAAATAAAACCCAATACGCTTATGATTGAACCTGTTGCGAGTCCGTATTTAAAAAGTTTACGGCTCAATACGACCAAAGACTTATAATCTTTTGCTCCCAAAAATTTACCAGACAGAATGTTTCCTGCACTAGAGTAACCATCAATCATAAAGGCTCCTAAAAGCCATATATTAATACCAATTGTATAGGCAGCAATATACTCCTTACCATAACCCGTCGCGTAAGAAGTTGCAAAATAGAGGGCCGTATTTAAAGCAATCGTTCTAATAAAAAGGTTTCCTATCATACCCAATAAACGGGGAACTTCTTTATGTAAAGACATTCCTATTTTTAGCGAAATAGTTGTTTTTTTAAGTAACAAAAAGAGCGCTATAATTGCCATTGTAATTTGAGCAATAACACTTGCGTATGCAGCACCTTTTATATTCATTGCAGGAATATATCCTTCTATTCCGTAGACAAAAATAAAGTCTAAAACAATGTTTAATAACGCACCAATAATAGCAATAATCATTGGGTAATAGGTGTTTTGCAAACCTCTAAAAATACCAAAAACTGCAAACACAAAAAGTGAAAATGGAAACCCAAAAATTCTTATTTTAAAATAACTAATGCAATAGGCTAACACCTGGCCTGATGCATTATAAAATTGAAAGATTTGTTTTGCAAACGGGTAAGAAATTGCTAGAATAAAGACACTTCCTAACACTATAATTGTAATTGCCTGCGCAGGCAACGTTTGTACTTCGTCTCGTTTATTGGCACCTATATATTGAGATATAATGGAAGAGATAGCACTTCTAATTTGCCCAAAAACCCAGATCAACATAGAAATAAAAGCGCCTACAATACCAACTGCTGCTAGGTTTTCCGTTGCGTTTTCGCTAATATGACCAATAATTGCAGTGTCTGTAATAGACAGTAAAGGTTCTGCAATCCCTGCAATTAAAGCAGGAATTGCTAATTTATTAATCTTTTGAAAACTGATATTTGTATTCATTTCTTAAATTTGTAAAGGTAACTAGATTTGCGTTAAGGATTGAAGTGAAAAGCCCACAGTGAGGAACGAACGAGGACTTGAAACGAAAAGCCTGACCCTTGTGGTAACGACCAAAAAAATATAAAAAAAACACCAAACTCAAACAAAGTTTCATACTTCCGTTATTGATCTTAAAAGGGAAGCTGTTTAATACTTCAAATCTACAGGCTCTTTAAAATCGACCTCAAGAGTATAAATTTCTTTGATGTAACTTTTGATTTCATTGATGAATTCATCGAGCTTTTCTTCTGTAATTTCTACTGCGGGTTTTCTATAATTTGAAGAAAAATTAACAGCTAGAAAACCGCTATTTAAATTCTTAAAAGAATAAATACCAGCTTCTAAAGGTAGACTAAAGTCATACTTTTTACTTTTGGTATATAGGTATGCATATAACAATACCTGGATTGCCTTGTACTGTTCTTTCTCTCTTAATTTTTCAAATTCTAAGACGCGTAAGTCAGCCCCACTTACCATTCCTGTTTTATAATCTATGATTCGTAAAACGCCGTTCAATTCATCTACTCGATCTACTTGTCCATGAATTTTAATTGGAAAATCAATTTCTTCAATAGTTATTTCTGTGGCAATATTTTCTTCTGTTGCAATAATTTTTAATTGATTTTTTTTATCTTTTAATAGTTCTTTTTCTTGAGCTAAGAAGTTATTGACAAATCTATTGGCAACTTCGAAAATTAAACGGTTTCTGCCTGTAGAGATATCGCCGTTTTTAAATTCTTTTTTAAAATATTTAACAACGAGTTCTTTGGATTTTTTTTGCATCGAATCAACCGCATCCTCCAATAAAAATTGCCCCACATAAGGGGTGTACAATTCATCTAAAGTTTCGTGAACAACTGTACCTAATGTGTTATAAGCAACTGTTTCCTCTACGTCCTCAAATTCTTTTAATCTGAGTATTTTTTGTTTATAAAACGAAATTGGATTGTATAAATAATTCGTTAAAGCTGATGGTGAGATTCCTTTTTTAGCCAATTCTTTGAGCCTCTCGATAACGGATTCATTCTTTGCGACTTCTTTCAATTTTACTTTTTGGGTCACGACTTTAGGAGCGACAATTTTCTGAACAACATCTGTTCTCATCATTTCTAATTGGGTAACAAACCTGCTTTTTTCTCCACTTCCAAAAACATCATGTTCTGTATTGTAAATGATGAAAACGTTTTTTGCTCTTTGTAATAATCTAAAAAAATGATAGGAGAAAATAGCGTCTTTTTCTCTGTAGGTTGGTAAGCCAAACTCAATCTTAACATCGAAAGGAATGAAAGAATTTTGTTGACTAGTTGCGGGTAAAACACCTTCGTTTGTAGCAACTAAAATAATGTTTTCAAAATCTAAAACACGGGTTTCCAGCATGCCCATTAACTGTAAACCTTTTAAGGGTTCTCCCTGAAAAGACAAACTTTCTGAAGCTATTAATTGCCTAAAAAAAAGTGATAATGTTTTTAAATCTGGAAAGTATTTATACTCTTTCTGTAAAGTTTTTAATTGTGTAAATGTGGTGTAAAAACGAAATAAATATTCTTTTTCTAAATCGTTTACATCTTCTTTTAAAAAATCCATTAAATTTAAAATTCTATCGATAAACGAAGTAATAGAATCGTAACCATTAAAAATAGCACCCAATATTTTCTTAAGCTCTGGAGAGGTGTTTTCTAATAATTTATGGAGGTGATTTTGATTGATAAATGTTTGATTCTGTTTTGCAATTTCATCTGAAAAAGCATCTATTTCTGGAATAAATTTATAGATAGATTGCTGCTTAAAAAACCGAATTACATCTTTAAAGTAAAATTCATTTACAACTACTTTTTGTAATTTTTCTTGAGAAATAAACAGTTGAAAAATAGAAAACAGCAAGTTGGTTGTAGGCACATCTTTTAAAGGATATCCCATTGTAATATTAATTGCGTTAATGTTTTTTGGCAAAGAGTTCAGTGTTATAGGCAACAACGTTTCATCTGCTAAGACCAATGCGGTATTTGTAAAATCTGTGATTTTTTCTAAAATTTCTCCTGCATATTTTAATTGAGTCGTGTTTTTAGAAGCTCCAATTACTTCAATTTTTTTTGGTGTAGAAAATGTATTTCCTACGATTTTTATATCGTTTCTATCGTAATATTTCCATTCCGCTATGTATTTTCTAATAAATTTTCCTGCTTGATGGTTTGAGTTTAAAAACACGGTATCAATGTCCCAATAAATTTCTGAATTTCCTGTTTCTAATATTTTTTTAAACAGATATTCTTCCGCTTTATTCAAAGCATTGAAACCAATAAAAAAGAATTTTTTATGTGAATTTTGCTGTAAAAAAACATCGATTTTTTGACAAGATTCTCTGTAAATTAGACCTTGGTATCCGATATTTTTTTCTTTTAAAAACTGATAAAAAGCAGTGTAAAAAGTAGTTAACTTTTCAAGAAAAGAATAATGGTCTTTCATTAATTCTGTTTCTTTAAACTCGCCTTTTACAGACCATTTTTTTAAGCGTTGAATATCTCTTAAATAGATGAAAATATCTTTGGCATCAATCAAATGTTGATCTATTTCATTAAAATCTTGAATAACAGTGAATGCCCAAGAAGCAAATACATCAAAAGAAACAAAGTCTTTCTCTAAATTTTTATAAATGGTGTAAAAGTGAAATAACAACTGAACACTGTCTGCTTTTTCTATTCCCGAAATTTGATTCACAAATTGCTCAATGCTTAAAATTTCAGGCAAAAAACCTACCCTAATCTTGTCTTTAAAAGTTTGTTTTACAAACACTTTTGCTCTTTGTGATGGAAGTACAAACACAACATCTTCAAAAGATTTTGTGGTCTTTAAAATAGTGTCTAAAGTCTCAGATATGAAAGATTGCATTAATTTTTTTTAGAATCAATTTGGATTTGTAAATTACAAAAACTTACTTTTATACCTCTCTAATAATTAAATTATTTTTTTATGAAAAATGAATTAAACGTTGTAGGCATACAAGCTGATTTGGTTTGGGAATGTCCCACTGAAAATCTTACTTTTTTTGAAGAAGAAATAAATTTTTTATCTGAAAACACCGATCTGGTTGTTTTACCTGAACTATTTACAACTGGTTTTAGCATGAATGCTGAAAAAATTGCTGAAAAAATGAATGGAAAAACTGTTTCTTGGATGCAAAAAATAGCGAAAGAAAACAGCTTGGCTATTTGTGGAAGTTTGGTGATTGAAGAAAATAAAAAATACTACAATCGGTTAGTTTTTGTTCATCCTTCAGGAAGAATAGAAACCTATAATAAAAGACATTCTTTTACCTTAGCTGGTGAAGACAAAGTGTATACTTCCGGAAAAGAAAGCCTAATAATAGACTATAAAGGATGGAAAATTTGTCCATTAATTTGTTACGATTTGCGTTTTCCTGTTTGGGCAAGAAACACACTTAATTATGATCTTTTAATTTATATGGCAAATTGGCCAGTAACCAGAATTAATGCTTGGGATACTCTTTTAAAAGCACGTGCAATAGAAAACATGAGCTATGTAATTGGTGTAAATAGAACAGGAAAAGATGCAAACAATTATGAATATTCAGGAAATTCTTTGATAGTAGATTTTTTTGGTAAAGAAGCTTCTACTCTAAAAAAGAATGAAATTGGTATTATAAAAGGAACGTTGATAAAAACTAATCAAGATAGCATTCGAAAAAAATTAGGGTTTTTAGAAGATAAGGATACTTTTGAAATAAAATTTTAAACACCTAATTGGAGCGAAAATAACCCTATTTTATCATCTCTAAGCGGATAAATTCAAAAAAACAGAAAAGACCGTGAAATACTGTTTTTATAAATTAGTGATGAGAATAAAAAAAATTAACGAATAAATGAAAACTAATTTTTTCCATTTTGGAACGGTAATTGTCATTACTTTTTTATAAGTTTGATTTTTATGAAAAAATACACCCTCTTTCTTTTTACATGTCTTCTAATAAATACTAGTTTTTCTCAAAAAAAAACACAGGTTTTTAAAACCGGCGAATCGCTTCGCTATAAAATGAGTTATAGTGGTTTTTTAACCGCCGGAACCGCCCTACTTGAACTAAAAGAAACGGAACTTAACGGTAAAAAAGTTTTTCACTCAGTAGGAACTGGACAGACCTCTGGTATGATCAAATGGTTTTTTAAAGTTAATGATAACTATCAATCTTATTTTGATAAAGAAACGATTAAACCCTTCCTTTTTAAAAGAAAAATTGACGAAGGAGGCTACAAGAAACATAGAATCACTTCATTTAATTATACTTCCAAAAAAGCATATATCCAAGATTTCAGTTTACAAAAAGCTACTTCGGTACCGTTTCATAATGTACAAGACATGCTTTCTTCTTTCTATTATTTAAGAAATAAAGAGTTGAAAAATATGAAAGTAGGAGACGAAATTGCTATTGATATGTTTATGGATTCTCAGGTATACCCTTTTAAATTACGTTTTTTAGGGAAAGAAATATTAAGAACAAAGTTTGGAAAAATAAAAACTTTAATCTTTAGACCGATGGTTCAGTCTGGTCGAATTTTCAAAGCACAAGAAAGTGTTACTCTTTGGGTTACAGATGATGCAAATAAAATACCCGTTAAAATGAAAGCAGACCTATTGGTTGGTTCGCTTCGAGCAGATTTAGACAAATATCAGGGCTTGTCAAATCCTTTCATGAAAAATTAACGAATTTTAATCGAAACTTTTTAGGAACTTCATTCAGATAGCTACCTAAAAAAACTTTTTTATTTGTACTTTTGAAAACTATATTGAATAGCACACATTTTTTGAAAAAAATACTTTTAATTTTACTGATTGTCACCTCATTTTCATCTTGTAAAGATGAAGAAAAAAAACCTGTAATTAAAATTGAAGAAAAAAAGCCCGAAATAAGATTTGGTTATAAGATGGATGATTTTCAAGTCATACAAGACACGATAAAAAAAGGCGAAAGTTTTGGGATTATTTTAGACAGACACCATATCTTTTATCCTAAAATTTATGAAATTGCAGCTACTATAAAAGAAACCTTTGATGTAAGAAGAGTTCGAGCTGGAAAGCCTTACACCATTTTAGCAAGTAAAGATTCTACAGAAAAAGCTCAAGTTTTTATTTATAAGCATGATAAGATTAACGCAACGATTATCGACTTTAAAGACTCTTTGATAACCGCCAAGCGGCATCAAAAGCCAATTAAAACGATGGTAAAAAAAATAGCAGGAATTATTAATTCCAGCTTATCTGTTACAATGGATAGTTTGCATTTATCCCCGAACTTGACATGGACAATTGCAGATATTTATGCTTGGACCTTAGATTTTTATAAACTTCAAAAAGGAGATTCTTTTAAGTTCGTTTATGAAGAAAAATTTATTGATGATACTATTTTTGCTGGTTATGGAAATGTAAAATCCGCAGTTTTTAAACACAATGGAAAAGATTTGTATGCTTTTAGGTTTACAGCAGATAGCATCAAAGGAATTCCAGAATATTATGATGATGAAGGAAGTATGCTTCGAAGTCAGTTTTTAAAATCTCCCATAAAGTTTCAATATCGAATTTCATCAAGATATAATCTGAGAAGAAAAATTGCTTATTACGGGAATAGAATTAGACCCCACAGAGGTACAGATTTTGCTGCAAACGTAGGAACTCCAATTTTAGCGACAGCAAGTGGAACCGTTTCTGCATCTGCAAAAAGAGGTGGTAATGGAAATTATGTTAAAATAAAACACAATAGCACCTATTCTACGCAATACCTTCATATGAAAAAACGTAAAGTTAAAAAAGGACAATACGTAAAACAAGGAGATGTAATTGGTTGGGTAGGAATGACAGGAAATACAGGAGGGCCTCATGTATGCTATCGTTTTTGGAAAAGTGGAAAAGAAGTTGATCCCTTTAGACAAAAATTACCTCCAGCAGCACCTCTAAAGAAAAGCTTAAAACCAAAATATTTAGAGTTTATCAAACCATTGAAATATCAATTAGAAAACAAAATACTTCCAGCGAAAGCGCCTGAGGTAATAAAAAGTATCGCACAAAATTAAAAAAAATGTCTTTAAAAAACATCAACCCCACTACAACCAACGCTTGGAAAGAATTAACAGATCATTTTAATGATATTAAAAATATCAATATAAAAGATTTAGATAAAGAGACAAATAGAAAAGAAAATTTTTCTTTGAAATTTGATGATTTATTGGTCGACTATTCTAAAAATAGAATTACAAAAGAAACAATGAATCTATTGGTAAAATTAGCGGAAGAAGTTGATTTGAAGGATGCAATAGAAAAACAATTTTCTGGTGAAATAATTAACGTAACTGAAAATCGTGAGGTTTTACATACTGCATTGAGAAGCACCACAGATGCGCCAATACTAGTTGAAGGAAAGAATATCAAACCTCAAATACAAGCTGCTTTAAGAAAAATTAAGAGTTTTAGCAACAAAGTTATTTCTGGAAAATGGAAAGGCTATACTGGAAAATCTATTACTGATATTGTAAATATAGGTATTGGAGGTTCCGATTTAGGTCCAGATATGGTTGTCGAATCTTTAAAATATTATAAGAATCATTTGACAACGCATTTTGTGTCAAATGTAGATGGAGACCATGTTTCTGAGGTGATAAAAACCTTAAACCCCGAAACAACACTTTTTGTAATCGTATCAAAAACATTTACAACACAAGAAACAATTTCAAATTCAGAAACCATTAAAAATTGGTTTTTAAAATCTGCGACTATTTTTGATATCCCGAAACATTTTGTGGCGGTTTCTACAAATTTAGAAGCTGTGGATAATTTTGGTATAGACAAAAACAACGTTTTCCCAATGTGGAATTGGGTTGGTGGTCGTTTTTCTTTATGGTCTGCAGTTGGTTTGTCTATCAGTTTATCTGTAGGTTTCGATCATTACAAAGGATTGTTAGCAGGAGCTGAAGAAATGGATCTTCATTTTAAAAATGAAGATTTCAATACAAATATTCCAGTAATTTTAGCACTTTTAAGTATTTGGTATAATAATTTTTATGGTGCCGAAACAGAAGCCGTTTTACCCTATTCTCAGTATTTAAAAAAGCTGCCAGATTATTTACAACAAGCCATTATGGAAAGTAATGGAAAAGGGGTAGATAGAAATGGTGATAAAGTAAATTACCAAACGGGAACAATTGTTTGGGGAAGTACAGGTACCAATATGCAACATGCCTTTATGCAATTAGTGCACCAAGGAACCAAGTTAATTCCTGCTGATTTTATTGGTTACAAAGAATCTTTATATGGTTTGACAGCCCATCACAAAAAATTAATGGCAAACTACTATGGTCAAATAGATGCCTTGGCTTTTGGTAAAACGAAAGAAGAAGTTCATTCCGAATTAAAGCTTTCTGGCAATGAAGATAAAATTGGATCTCTTTTACCTTTTAAAGTTTTTGAGGGCAACAGGCCAAGTAATGCTATTCTTTTTGACAAGTTAACGCCCCATTCTTTAGGAAAATTAATCGCACTTTATGAACATAAGATTTTTACACAAGGAATTTTGTGGAACATCTACAGTTATGATCAATTTGGCGTAGAACTAGGTAAAGAGCTTGCTAACAATCTTTTAAATAACCAATAATAAGGTTTTTGAAACAGGAAACTGGTAAAAATAGAACGATTTGATCGAAATATATCCCTAAAATACATTTCTAAAAACCACCTTACATGAGGTGGTTTTTTTATTTTTAAATTTAGTAACTTTGTCTAATTATAAAAAAGTAGTAAAAGAATGAAAGACATACACTCATACTGGGCATATATAGTACTTGCAATTTTAATTTTTACAGTTGTTAATGCCATTATTGGGCTCCAGCAAAAAAAGAAATTTACAGACAAAGATTTTCGACTCGGCTTATTTACTTTAATCGTTTCTCACCTCCAGTTATTAATTGGTTTAGGGTGGTATTTCATGTCTCCTTGGTACAAAGCTTTAAAAGACAATGGAAGTGAAATTATGGGAGATAAAACAACTAGATTATTAGCTGTAGAACACCCAACCGTAATGATTCTTGGAATTATATTGATTACAATAGGTTGGTCTAAACACAAAAAGAAAACAACAGATAGTGCAAAATTTAAAACATTTGAACTCTTTTATGGACTGGCTTTGTTGTTGATCCTTTCAAGAATCCCATGGAATAACTGGTTTTAGATATGAAACTTTTAAGCTATATATTATCACCAATTTTTGTAATTACTTTTACTTTAATTTTGATAGTTTTTCATCCTTTTCAGTGGCTAAGTTTTAACTTATTTGGCGTAAAAGGTCATGCTAAAGTTGTAGATGCATTAAATTTTTTCTTGGTAAAATCTATGTTGATTATTGGGGTAACTGTCCGTGTAATCAATCAATATAAAATTCCAGAAGAGACCTCCATTATTTTTGTCTCCAACCATCAATCAATTTCTGATATTCCACCCATTGGATGGTTTTTTAGAAAGTATCACCCAAAATTTGTTTCAAAAATTGAATTAGGAAAAGGGATACCAAGTGTTTCATATAATTTAAAAAAAGGGGGAAGTGCACTTATTGACAGAGATAATTCAAAACAGTCCATAGGTGAATTGATTCATTTTTCTAAAAGAATTCACAAAAATAAATGGGGAGGCGTTATTTTCCCAGAAGGAACAAGAAGTAGAGATGGTAAACCCAAAAAATTTGCTGAAAGCGGATTAAAAGTGATGACAAAAATTAATAAAGAAGGATATTTAGTACCTTTAACCATTAATAACTCCTGGAAAATTTTTCAATACGGAAAATTTCCTTTGGGAATCGGAAACCCAATTACCATTACCACGCATGAACCCATCAAGATAAGTTCTTTGCCTTTTGATGCGTTATTTAAGAAAACAGAATCTATTATAAAAAAACACATAAAATAAAGCTATGTCTATACACAATGTTAGAAAAGAAGTGATGTTAACTTTAGAAAAAAGTATGCAAACTTTTGTTGATAAATACCTAATACCTGCTGAAAAAATTTGGCAACCCACCGATTTTTTACCAAATTCTCAAAAAAATTCTTTCATTTCTGAGGTAGAAGAAATTAGAGAATTATCAAAAGAATTACATGACGACTTTTGGGTTGTTTTAGTAGGAGATACTATTACAGAAGAAGCTTTACCAACTTACGAATCTTGGTTATTAGATTTGGATGGTGTGTGCCAAGATCCAGATAATAATTGGGCAAAATGGGTAAGAACATGGACTGCTGAAGAAAACAGACATGGAGATGTTTTAAACAAATACTTGTACTTGTCTGGTCGTGTAAATATGCGTGAAGTAGAAATTTCTACGCAACATTTAATTGCAGATGGTTTTGATATCGGAACTTCAACAGATCCCTATAAAAACTTTGTATATACCAGTTTCCAAGAATTAGCAACGTATATTTCTCATAATAACGTCGCTAAAATCGCACGTAAAAAAGGACACAAAGCATTGGCGAAAATGTCTAAAATTATTGCAGGAGATGAAATGCGTCACCATAAAGCATATACAGATTTTGTCAGAGAAATATTTAAAATTGATCCAAGTGAAATGATGTTGGCTTTTCAACACATGATGAAATACAAAATTGTCATGCCAGCAATGCATTTAAGAGATTCTTTTGGCGCAAAAGGAAGCCTTTTTGATGATTTTTCTGTAGTCGCTCAAAGAGTTGGAGTCTATACTGGATTCGACTATGTGGATATTTTAAAGAAATTAAATGAAGCTTGGGAAATTGATAAAATCACCAATCTTACACCAGAAGCAGAAAAAGCAAGGGACTATTTAATGAAATTACCTGAGAGAATGTACCGAATTACAGAAAGAATTGTAATTCCAGAGACCGAATTTAAATTCAAATGGATGATCAACCCTAGCTAATAGGAATGGACAATCTTCAATAAAGAAAAACCCTTCAGAATTTAAATTCTGAAGGGTTTTTCTTTTTAAATTTAGACTATTTAAAACGTATTTTTGGTTATTTACACCACGTTAATTACTTCTTCAATTTGTGGCGCATACTTTTTAATAGTAGCTTCTACTCCATTCTTTAAGGTCATTTGATTTACAGAACAACCTGAACAAGCACCTTCTAGCTGAACTTTTACAATAGCATCTTCTATAGAAAGTAGTTTAATATTTCCTCCGTCACTCATTAAAAAAGGGCGAATTTCTTCCAAGGCTTTTTCTACGTTTTCTAATGTTTCTTGTGCTGTCATAATTTATTTTTTTATAGAACTACAGCCACTCATTGTCGTAATTCTAACAACTTCTGTTGGTGGTAAATTTTTATTTCTTTTTAGTAATTGAGACACCATTTCTTTCGTAATATCTTGAAATGATTTTTCTAAAACGGTTCCTTTTTGTAAAGCTACAGGATGTCCAACATCTCCAGATTCACGAATGCTTTGTACTAATGGAATTTCGCCTAAAAACTTTGTCTTAATATCTTCTGCTAAATTTTTTGCCCCGTCCTGACCAAAGATATAATATTTATTATTGGGTAATTCTTCTGGTGTAAAGTAGGCCATGTTTTCTACGATTCCTAAAACGGGTACGTTAATATTTTCTTGTTGAAACATTGCCACTCCTTTTTTAGCATCTGCCAAAGCAATATTCTGCGGTGTACTCACCACAATTGCACCATTAATAGGCAAAGCTTGTACTATTGACAAATGCACATCTCCTGTTCCTGGAGGCAAGTCGATTAAAAGAAAGTCTAATACGCCCCAATCTGCATCAAAGATTAATTGATTTAATGCTTTTGAAGCCATTGGTCCCCGCCAAATTACCGCTTGATCTGGGTTTGTAAAAAAGCCTAAAGACAATAATTTAACCCCATAATTTTCTACAGGTTTCATTTTAGAACGCCCCTCAACTTTTACAGAAAGTGGTTTTTCTTTTTCTACATTAAACATAATATGCTGAGACGGACCATAGACATCTGCATCTAAAACACCCACACTAAAACCCATTTTAGCTAAACATATTGCTGTGTTTGCTGTAATGGTAGATTTTCCTACACCACCTTTTCCTGAAGCAATCGCAATAATATTTTTAATATTAGGTATTGCTTTTCCTCTTATTTGATTTGGATTTTCTTTTGTGACTGGCTTTTCAACTTTTACATTGATTTTTACCTCAATATTTGCAGCAACAGTTGTTTGAATCGCTTTGGTAATTTCCAATTCAATTTTCTTTTTCGCCTGTAAAGTCGGGTTGCTGATTGTAACGTCTACAATAACCTCATTGCCAAAGGCTACAACGTTCGTAACATTATTATTTTCTATCAAACTTTTCCCTTCTCCTGGAGCAGTGATTGTCTCTAATGCTTTGTATATGTCTTGCTTTTTAAAACTCACGTCTTATTTTTATTTAATCTTAATTGCAAAGGTACGGCTTACTGTTCAAAAAATAAAGCTTGTAGTTTATGATTATTTAGCTACTAGTATTAAATTATCTACACAATTTTTACCAATGGGCTCAAAATGATTTTTATAATTATTTCCTGTTTTTGATAAATTAGAAAATATTAGGATAACTCTTCCATAGGGTTCCAAAACACTTTTTCAAAATTTTGTATTTGGTTCTCAACAATAACAATCCCCTCATTTTCTAGTAATTGCTGCATTAAATTGGTACCATTAAAATGATGTTTTCCTGTAAGAATTCCTTTTCTATTTACAACTCTATGCGCAGGAACATCTGCTAAATTGTGTGCCTTATTCATTGCCCAACCGACCATTCTTGCAGCTCTAGCGGCACTTAAATATGTTGCAATTGCCCCATAGCTGGTAACTTTTCCGTATGGAATGAAGCGCACTACTTCATACACTTTCTCAAAAAAATTATCGGACGCTTTCACGAAGTGAAGATAAGAAGTTTTCTATAATAAACTGAGTTAGATAATACCAAAAAGGGCTTTTAATATCCAGTAAGATCTTTTTTATCTTGTGGAAATTATACTTTAAAAACTAGTTAGATGCTTCATGACCCAACTCAGGTTCCTTATTATTTGATAGCGTTTTATCAAGAAACACAACAAATATAGGAATACGATTTTGTGTTTAAAAACATAAGTTCGTTCTTCCGAAGTTTCAGAAATCGTAGAAGAGAATTGCTTGTACTTGAAAATTTTTAATACTTCAATCTAAATTGAATATACGTAATGGGCTTACCAACTTCTAAATATTGATTTTCGTAAAAAGTTTGTGTTTCTGTAACTTCCTTAGGAGAACCTTCGTTTTTATATACATTGTGGTTTGCATTCAAAATTTCATGACCTTCTCCATGCAACAGCCCTAAGGTATAACCGTGCATAAATTCGCTGTCGGTTTTTAAGTTCATGATTCCTTCTTCGTTTAAAATATGATGGTATTTTTTTAAGAATTCAGAATTTGTCATTCTATGTTTTGTGCGCTTATACTTTATTTGTGGATCAGGAAAAGTAATCCAAATTTCAGAAACTTCGTTTTCGGCAAAAATAAAATCAACCAACTCTATTTGAGTTCTTATAAAGGCAACGTTTTCTAGGGTCTCTTCTATCGCCGTTTTTGCTCCTCTCCAAAAACGAGCGCCTTTGATATCTATTCCAATAAAGTTTTTGTGCGGATTTTTTTTAGCTAAAGCGATGGTATATTCACCTTTCCCACAACCCAGTTCAACAACAATAGGATTGTTATTACCAAAAAAAGAATGCCATTTACCTTTGTGAGAAAAATCGGTTACAACTTCTTTTCTAGTTGGCTGAATGACATTTTTGAAGGTTTCATTTTCTTTGAAACGTTTCAGTTTGTTTTTACTTCCCAAGATATAAAATTAAGACCTGTCTTCTGTTCCTTCTTGTTGAAATTTACGAGATTCTTTCATCCAATACCCAAATAAAAGCAATAGAATGAATAAAAACCCCCAATTTATTACGTTAGAAACCCACCAACCAAAATCGGCAGTCGCTATATTTTTACGTAACACATTAAAAGGAACGAATAATAGATCCGTAAATAAACTACCAATCCATCTGAAAATATTGTTTGCTATCATAACTTAATTATCTTTACGCTACAAAAATAACAAAAGAAACAATGCTAGCCAATTTTTTAGAGGAATCTAAACCAATCAATTTCATCATTTATTTAGGGCTGTTTTTTTGTTTCTTTTTTACAAGTCTATTTTCTACGCTTTTTGTAGATCCATTTACTTGGATTATCGCCCTAGAAAGTATCGCTTTTATGATGCTTTGGAGCGTCATTTTTTTCTTTTACAATTTTGTTGTTTCCAAAAATAACTTAACGTTTAGTCATTCTTATGCTTTCTTCCTTTTTGTACTCGCAACCCTTCTTTTTATTACTAAACTATTTGAGTTTAAAATACTGATATTATTACTTATTCATCTTCTTTTTCTGAGGAAAATCTATAGTTTACGTTCTCCAAAAAGAGTACTTAAAAAGCTTTTTGATTGTGGTTTTTGGTTAAGCATCCTGTGTATTTTAGAACCTTTTTCAATTGTATTCTATAGCTTGCTACTCGCTTCAACTTTTCTACAACAAAAAATCACAGCACATACTTTAATTACTCCTATTCTTGGGTTTATTACACCTTTAATCCTCCACTATACCTACTTATTCTGGAATGATGCTACCGAAGAATTTACACAACTATTCTATTTCGACATTCGTGAAAATGCATTTATTTTTGCAGAAGACACTACTCTTTGGATTTTTTGTACCATTATTTTACTTACCTTCTTTTCAATTCTCTTAAAGTCACCCAAAGTATTATCTGTAAATAATTCTTTTAAGAAAAGTTGGCAACTTTTAATCATAAACACCCTTATTGCGATTGTTTATGCTTTCATTATTACTGAAAAAAACGGATCAGAACTTGTGTTTTTATTACTACCTACATCAATAATTATTGCAAATGGTTTTGAAACTATTCAAAGTAAGCTACTAAAAGAAATCCTATTTTATTTATTATTTATAGGAACTATTTTAAGTTTTTTCAATATTTCAATCTTTTAGCTATCTCCTTTTTTGTTAATAATTTGTACGATCCTCGCTCCTTTAAAAACTTTGAAAACTTTAAAAGTTTTAAAACTTTAAAAACTATCTTTGTACTTCATCTAAAACGTTGATTTTATGATTCAATCTATGACGGGCTATGGGAAGTCTGTATTGCAATTACCTACAAAAAAAGTAACCATAGAAATTAAATCTTTAAATAGTAAAAACCTTGATTTAAACGTTCGAATTCCTTCTTACTACAAAGAGAAAGAATTGGCTGTTCGTAAAAAACTAGCGAGTGCATTAGTTCGTGGAAAAATAGATTTTTCAATTTATGTAGAAATGACTGCAGATGAAACTTCAACTATGGTAAATCATGGTGTTGTAAAAGAATATATCCAACAATTAAGAAATGTAGTTCAAACAGGAACTTCTGATGATGTTGAGTTGTTAAAAATGGCGATAAGAATGCCAGATGCTTTAAAAACAGAACGCGAAGAATTAGATGAAAACGAATGGAATCTTATCAATGAAAGTATCACAATTGCTCTTAAAGAAATTGTGCAATACAGAGTTGATGAAGCGGCTTCCTTAGAAATAGATTTTAAAGAACGAATTACAAACATTAAAAACTATTTGGAGGAAGTAAGAGCGCTGGATGGAGAACGTGTTGAAACCGTAAAGGAACGTTTAAAAAAGGCGATTGAAGACTTAAAGGTTGATACAGATGAAAACCGTTTTGAACAAGAGCTGATTTACTATTTAGAAAAACTAGATATAAATGAAGAGAAAGTGCGACTGGCAAATCATTTAGATTATTTCTTACAAACATTGGCTTCAGAAGATTCTAATGGTAAAAAACTAGGGTTTATTGTTCAAGAAATGGGCAGAGAAATAAATACTACCGGTTCAAAAGCTAATTTTGCACCCATGCAAAAAGCAGTAATTCAAATGAAAAATGAATTAGAACAAATTAAAGAACAGATTTTAAATGTATTATAAAGTTCCTGCAAGGTTTCAAATACCTTGTTGGCATTTAAATATTCTAAATAATAAGATGCTGAAACAAGTTCAGCATGACAAATAATAAATTGTATGTCAAATTTTAAAGGAAAATTATTTGTTTTTTCGGCACCCTCTGGTTCAGGTAAAACCACAATTGTACGTCATTTATTAAAGCAAGAAACATTTAATTTAGCCTTTTCTGTCTCTGCAACTTCAAGAGACCCGAGAGGAGAAGAAAAACACGGTGAAGACTACTATTTTTTATCTTTAGAAGAATTTAAAGATAAAATTAAAAATGATTCCTTTTTAGAATGGGAAGAAGTTTATCGAGATAATTTTTACGGAACTTTAAAAAGTGAAGTCGCCCGGATTTGGGCATTGAAAAAACATGTTATTTTTGACATTGATGTGGTTGGTGGTTTAAGAATTAAAAAGAAATATCCAAAAGAAACGTTGGCTGTTTTTATAAAACCTCCAGGTATCGATGCGCTAAAAATTCGTTTAAAAAAACGTTCTACAGAAAGCAAAGACAAGATAAATATGCGGATTGCAAAAGCTTCTGTTGAATTAGCCACTGCTCCCCAATTTGATAAAATCATAAAAAATTACGAATTGGAAGTTGCGCTTAAAGAAACAGAAGAATTGGTTCGTGATTTTTTGGGTATCGAAAAGGAGCCAAAAGCGAACAACTAAAAACAAGAAAATGAAAATAGGATTGTACTTTGGCACTTTCAACCCAATTCATGTTGGCCATTTAATTATTGCCAACTATATGGTTGAAAATTCAGATTTGGATGAAATCTGGATGGTCGTAACACCACACAATCCCTTTAAAAAGAAAAGCACATTACTTGATAATAATCATCGTTTTGAAATGGTTTACAAAGCAACAGAAAATTACCCAAAGATTAAACCTTCAGCGATTGAGTTTAAACTACCCCAACCAAATTATACCGTTCATACTTTAGCACATATTTCTGATCGCTATCAAGACAAAGAGTTTTGTTTAATTATGGGGGAAGACAATTTAAACAGTTTACATAAATGGAAAAATTATGAAACCATTTTAGAACATCATCACATATATATGTATCCAAGAATTACTGAAGAACCCCTAGACACTCGGTTTAATACCCATCCAAAAATTCATAAAGTAGCAGCGCCAATTGTGCAAATTTCCTCTAAAATGATTCGGAAAGGAATAAAAGAGCAAAAAAACATACAGCCACTTTTGTCAAAAAAAGTTTGGGAATATGTGGATGAAATGAATTTTTATAGAAAATAATTAAATTATATTTGCAACCTTTACAAACGGAATATCCTCAGTGAAGCATTCGTTGTATATTTGTTGAATATCAAATACATTTTTGTGAGTAATAGAGACAAAAAAAAAGGAAAACTAAAACGAAAACTAACTGACAAATACCGGTTGGTTGTTTTAAATGAAGACACTTTTGAAGAGCGTTTTTCCTTAAAATTATCACGGTTAAATGTATTTGTTTTAGGAGGTATTTTCTCAATACTACTAATCATTACGACCATTTTATTGATTGCTTTCACACCTTTAAAGGAATACATTCCTGGATATTCCTCTTCTTCTTTAAAAAGAAAAGCAGTAAGTTTAACTTTTGAGGCAGATTCATTAAAAATAAAATTAAACATTTTAGAAAACTACACAAAAGCACTAAAACCCATTTTAACAGGCGAAATTGAACCTGAAAGTATCGACTCTATTCAAACGAAAGTAAAACAGCACTTACTTGATGAGCTTGAATTAAATGCAACAAAAGAGGATTCGTTATTTAGAGAAAAAATAGAAAGTGAGACTCGTTTTTCATTACAAAACAATGGACAAAGTAATCTTAAAATTGTGTTTTTCGCTCCTTTAAACGGTGCTATTTCTCAAGGTTTTGATGCAACATCCAAACACTTTGCTGTAGATATAACTGCCAAAACTGGCGATCCTATTAAAGCAACTTCAGATGGTACGGTTATTTTTTCTGGCTGGACTACAGAAACTGGATACGTAATCATTCTAAAACACTCTAAAGAATATCTCTCTGTATACAAACACAATGGAAATTTACTAAAAGAACAAGGTGATTTTGTGAAATCTGGCGAAGTAATCGCCACAGTAGGTTCTTCAGGAGAATTAACAACAGGTCCCCATTTACATTTTGAACTTTGGAGCGGTGGTTATGCTGTAAATCCAACAAATTTTATAGATTTTAAATAATGAGTATCAAAGCTATTTTTGCCATTCCGTTTGCTAAAATTGCGACTAAGAAAGTCTACAAATGGGCAAAAAACCCTCATAAAACTCAAGAAAAAGTTTTTAAAAATTTAATTTCTAAAGGACGTAAAACTGCCTTTGGAAAAGATCATAATTTCTCAAGTATTGTTACCTACGAAGATTTTAAAAAACAAGTTCAAGTTACAGATTACGAAGGTTTAAGAACCTATGTAGATCGGGTTGTTGCAGGAGAATCGGATGTTCTTTGGACAGGAAAACCACTCTACTTTGCAAAAACATCGGGGACTACTTCTGGTGCAAAATACATCCCTATCACCAAAGACTCTATGCCTACCCACATAAAAGCAGCAAAAAATGCCATGTTGTTTTATATTGCAGAAAAAAAGGAGGCTAATTTTGTAAATGGAAAGATGATCTTTTTACAAGGAAGTCCTATTTTAACCGATAAGAATGGCGTAAAACTGGGAAGATTAAGTGGCATTGCAGCCCATTATGTTCCTCAGTATTTATTGAAAAACAGATTGCCTAGTTGGGAAACCAATTGTATTGAAGATTGGGATACCAAAGTAAATGCAATTGTAGAAGAAACCGTTGATGAAGACCTGTCTATGATTAGCGGAATTCCTTCTTGGGTACAAATGTATTTTGAGAAATTGATTGCAAAAACAGGAAAGTCGATTTCTGAAATCTTCCCAAATTTCAATTTCTTTATTTATGGTGGTGTTAATTTTGAACCTTATAAAAATAAGTTCGAAAGTTTGATTGGCAAAAAAATAGATTATATCGAATTATATCCAGCCTCAGAAGGCTTTATTGCCTATCAAGATTCTCAAACTGAAGAAGGAATGTTGTTGCAATTAGATTCAGGTATTTTCTATGAGTTTATTCCTGCAAATGAGTTCTTTGAAGCAAACCCAACAAGAATTTCATTAATCGATGTAAAAATTGGAGTGAATTACGTAATTATTCTAAACACAACAGCAGGTCTTTGGGGTTATAACATAGGAGATACTGTCGCGTTTACCACTACAAAACCGTATCGAATTAAAGTTACAGGAAGAATAAAACATTTTATTTCTGCCTTTGGCGAACACGTGATTGGCAAAGAAGTAGAAAAAGCCTTAAAGGATGCAATTATAGGAACGCCCATAACTATAAGTGAGTTTACGGTGGCGCCACAAGTAAATCCTGAAAGTGGTTTGCCCTATCATGAATGGTTTATCGAATTTGAAAAGGAACCTGAAAACTTAGAAGCGTTTGCTACTATAATTGATACTGCGATGCAAACACAGAATATTTATTACTTTGATTTAATTGAAGGGAAAATATTGCGTCCTCTGATCATTAGAAAAGTAAAAAAAGGAGGATTTCATGAATATATGAAATCTATTGGTAAATTTGGAGGGCAAAACAAGATTCCGCAATTGTCTGATGACAGAAAAATTGTAACTGTTTTGACTAATTTTTTAATTGAAGAATAAAATAACAACAAAATGGGAGGAGATTACTTATTTTTAATATTAGCAATAGGATTGGTTATTGTGTATTTTTACAACAAATATAGAAACAGACGTTCATGAGTACGATTAGAATTACCAAGCAATTTAATTTTGAAACGGGCCATGCATTGTATGGTTATGACGGGAAATGTAAAAACGTTCACGGACATTCATACAAACTTTCTGTAACCGTTTCTGGGAAACCAATTTCAGACAGTACCCATGTTAAATTTGGAATGGTCATTGATTTTAGCGATTTAAAGAAAATTGTAAACGAAGAAATTGTAGATATTTTTGATCATGCAACGGTGTTTAATAAAAACACGCCACATGTTGAGTTGGCAAAGGAATTAATGGACAGAGGACATCATGTTTTATTAGCAGATTATCAGCCAACAAGTGAAATGATGGTGATTGATTTTGCAAAGAAGATTGAAAGAAGATTGCCAGAGAATATTAAGCTACATGCTATAAAATTGCAAGAAACAGACTCAAGTTTTGCCGAATGGTTCGCGAGTGATAATTAGACTTTTTTTAAGCTCATTTTAAAGGTTTAAATAGAAATTAGTATTTCTATTTCCCGTTAAAAGCATTCATTGTATTTGCCAACCCAGCCGTACCAAAAGAAGTAATTATTTTTTCAGTTACAGATAAGCGTTCTATTAATTGGCTGGTTTCCTCTTTGTTCCATTCACCAAGAACAAAATCTGCTTGTCTACCTCTGGAATAATGACCCCCAACTCCAAATCTAAAACGCGCATATTGTTGGGTGTTCAACTTTTCTTGGATGTCTTTTAATCCATTATGTCCGCCAGCAGAACCTTTTGCTTTTAAACGAATAGTTCCAAAATCGATGTGTACATCGTCTGTAACTACCAGCACATTTTCTATCGCTATTTTCTCTTTATCCATCCAGTATTTCACTGATTTTCCGCTTAAATTCATAAACGTACTTGGTTTTAAGAGTAAAAATGTTTTTCCTTTAAACTTATAGGTAGCCACATCACCTAGCTTTTCAGTTTCAAAAGTGGTGTTGTTTTCTTGTGCCGCTTGATCCAAAATTTTAAAACCAATATTATGGCGCGTGTTGGTATACTTTTCGCCGATGTTTCCTAAACCAACAATTAAAAATTTCTTCATCAATGCTTCTTTAGATTCAACCTTTTTACCAATTATATGAGAAAAAAAATTTCTTAAGTTCATTTGTCAAAAATACTAAGAAATAATCAATGTAAAACCCATTAGTAAATTCAGGACAAAAAAAAAGCGTTACAAATTTGTAACGCTTTTGTAGTATCTATTTGCTAAATTTATTCAGCAGCAGTTTCTGCAGCTTCTTCAGTTGCTCCTTCTGCTCCTTCTGCAGCCTCTTCTTCTTCTTCAGTTGCATTACGAGAAGTTCTAACTTGAACTACTACGGTGTTGTCTGGATGCATAAATGTATATGCCTCATTAAATATTGATGAGATCAATAATTTACTTCCAATTTTTAACTCAGAAATATCTGCAGTTACAAAATCTGGTAAATTAGAAGGCAATGCTTTTACTTTTAATTTACGATTTGTAAAACGTAAAGAACCACCGTTTAATACTCCAGGAGAAGTACCTGTTAATTTTACAGGAATCTTCATTGTAATTTCTTTATCTTCAAATAATTGATAAAAATCTACGTGAATGATTCTGTCTGTTACAGGGTGAAACTGAATGTCTTGTAAAATTGCGGGTATCTTTTGTCCGTCAACCTCAATACTTGCCGTATAAACGTTTGGAGTAAATACCAACTTTTTAAACGCTTTTTCTTCTGCTGAAAAGTGTATTGGGTTTTCTCCTCCGTATATAACGCAAGGAACCATACCAGCATTACGTAAGGCTTTCGTTGCTACTTTACCTACGCTTTCTCTTTTTGATCCTTTAATTGTAATTGATTTCATTACTTTTTTCTATTATTTATTTACATTAAAAATTGTCCACTAATTGAAGTATTGTCTTGCACTTTGTGCATAACATCCGCAAATAATGGCGCGCAAGATACTACTTTTATTTTAGAAGTCTCCTTCTTTAAAGGAATTGTATCAGAAACAATTAATTCTGTTAAACCCGAATTTTCTATTTTTTCATACGCATTTCCAGAAAGTATTGGATGCGTACAAATTGCACGAACACTCAAGGCCCCTCTTTCCATCATTAAATTGGCTGCGTGAGCTAATGTTCCTCCTGTATCAATCATATCATCCACCAAAATAACATTCTTCCCTTTGACATCTCCAATGAGCTCCATATGAGAAATTACATTGGCTTTTTTACGTTGTTTGTAACAAATGACCACATCACAATGCAAATGTTTAGAATATGCATAGGCTCTTTTAGAACCGCCCATATCTGGTGATGCAATTGTTAAATTCTCTAAATTTAAACTTTTTACATAGGGCATAAAAATAGTAGAAGCAAACAAATGATCTACCGGTTTTTCAAAGAAACCTTGAATTTGATCTGCATGTAAATCCATGGTCATAATCCTTGTAGCGCCAGCAGATTGCAATAAATTTGCCACTAATTTTGCTCCAATAGCAACCCTAGGCTGATCTTTTCTGTCTTGTCTTGCCCAACCAAAATAGGGCATTACTGCAGTAATATGTCTTGCAGAAGCTCTTTTTGCAGCGTCTAACATCAATAACATTTCCATTAAATTGTCTGCATTTGGAAATGTAGAACCAATAATAAAAACGCGTCTTCCACGAACAGATTCTTGAAAGGCGGGTTGGAATTCTCCGTCACTAAAATAAGTAGTTTTTACTTTTCCTAAAGACGTGTTGTATTCTTTGGCAATCTTTTCTGCCAAAACAGTGCTTTGTCTGCAGGCAAAAAGTTTTGGTGCTAATTGATTTGTAGGCATTTAGTTGGTGTTTTATGTTGGTTTGTTACAAGAAAACAAAAGTAAAATTATTTTTTGAGTTTAGAATTAAATTATTGACTTTAAAATAAAATAATTCAATACACTTGTGCTGCTATTAAACACTTGCTCAAGTGGCGGAATTGGTAGACCTGTCTGCCGACAGGCAGGCGCGCTAAATTAGTAACGATGTTTTATGTGTATGCGATTTCTAGTATTGAAAAAAACTATATTTACGTAGGATTAACTTCAAATTTTGAAGAAAGGCTAAAAAGACATAACGGATTAAGAGAAAAAACAACAAAACCTTACGCACCTTTCAAACTTTTATACCTAGAAGAAGCCAAAACAAGACTAGAAGCAAGAAATAGAGAAAAATATTGGAAATCGGCAATAGGTAAAGAAAATTTACGATATTTGCGCGACTCCAAATAAATTGCTCAAGTGGTGGAATTGGTAGACACGTTGGATTCAAAATCCAATGTCGCAAGACGTGTGGGTTCGATTCCCACCTTGAGTACAAATTATCCCCAAGAATAATTTATTGTTTTTGGGGATAATTTTTTTTAACTTAACATTCAAATATTTAACCACTGAAAAAACTAATCTTAATCTCCGCTTTATTAATCCTTGGATGTTCTGATCAAATTAGTATTGATACCCCAAATGATTATTCAGAAATGAATAATGATGAAAAAGGAGTAATCTACGCAGTAGAAAAAATAAATAATGATATAATTTTATCAAACTTTACTTTAAAAGAAAACGACGATTGGTCATTTACTTACATCAGCAATGAAGAATATATAAATAGTCAATTAAGTTCAGAAGAATATGACATTAATCTAAAAACGTTTTATTCAAATTGTAATATTATGACAAAAAAAAGTTTTTTTTTCAAAAGTGTTGGGGATGTATTTATGGTTGTTTTTTCCTACAATAATGATGGTGTAGAAATTATTAATACAATATTTCAATTTATAAAAAATAAAAAATTATATACAGCTGTTGGTTCCTCTGTTAAAAATAGCTATAGAGAGAGTTTTGGCGAATATATTACAATCCTAGAATCCGTTTATTTCAAAAAATAAATATGAAAAATAATATAACCTTACTATATAAAGTATTGGGAGGAATTATAATTATCATTGTTCTAAAATCCCTAATTATAGACAAAAGTGAAGACTACTTCTGGAGTTTCGTGTTATTAATTTTAGCTTTAGTTGTTACATTCACCCCTTCCCACATATATTTGAAGGAAAAAGAAAGAAGAGAAAAAACGTTCTCAATTATGGATACTATTGGTTCAATAGTATTCTTTATATTGATAGCGATATTCGCAAAATGGACGGGTATCTCCAGAATATATATATATTTAGGTGTGGTGGTGCTGCTGGTGATTTGGGCTATATTTTTTAGTAATGATAAGGATTCTTGAAACCAAACTGACTAACGATGTTTTATTATTTTTGTTTTGTTATATGGGTTGATTTTAAATAATTTAAGTTAAAACTTAAGAGGATTCTATAAGTACTGTGTATATCTTTAAAGCAAACCTAAAGAGTTATGATAAGCTCAGTAGTTTGAGTTTTTTATATGTTTCTGTAAACTCTCTAAGCCTATCAAGGTCTTGGAGGAATAAGTTCGATAATTGGACTACGTTGTGTACAACTCTTGAAAACCAGAGGTTATTAAAAACCTTAATTTCAAGCTCTATATCAGATTAGAACTGCTTTGTGCAGTTCTTTTTTTTGCTCTCTATTTAAAATTGTTGCGTAGTGGAAGACATTGATTTGCCTATTTTATTACTGTTCAGTTGGCTATAGACAAGGTTCCTGCCCAAGTTTTAGCACTCAAAATCTCGTATATAAGTTGCTCTTGATTATAAACAACATTATCTTGGTGGAACACTACCTCAATAGTATCCTCTGTAAATATTAAGGTTCCGTATTCAAATATTGTTAAATCATTACCATTCCCGCGATTTCTTGTATATATACCGTCATTTAAAAAAAATCCATCAGATTCATTAAAAAAAGATCCTTCAGTTATAAAGATATTTACAATGTCGTCTGTAATATAATCTCCTTGGCTTGTATGCAGATTAAATCTCATACTGTGGTTGTAAACAGTTGACTCATAGTTTTCGTTTAAACTAACTTGAATATCTCCTGTGTATAGGCCTAAATCTTCGATATCTGTGTTTATTATGTTTCCAAAACCTCCCCCTCCAATCCAGCCCCCTTCCCAATCACTTGGAGGTGAACAAGCGAAGATTAATAAAGCGGAGAGTAAGAGTAGTTTTTTCATAATAAATTAGTTTCCATAAATATAAGTTTTATTTTGAAAGTAATGGGTTATAGAACCCTTTAGTTATATAGGCTCTATAACCAAACTACAGAAAGCTATGGGGAAAAACAACCGAAGGGGGTTAATCCCGCCTTGAGCACTAATTATCCCCAAGAATAATTATTTATTCTTGGGGATAATTTTTTTTTACTCGACCGCTTAGGCGGTACTATTTAAATTACGCATCCATTCTTATTTTCTTAATAGTTGTTGGTGAGACCGCTTCGCTAACTGTTTTACCACTTTTTTTCCACATTCACTATTACAAGGCATTATGTTATTTTGAGCTATTTATTATATTTTTTCTACTTTTATGGTCTAACCTTTAAAACTAATATTATGAAATTTTTTAATGACTTTAAAAGCTTATTTGCTATTGTAGGAGTCGTATCAATTATCTTTTGGACTTGTGCAGCAGATAGCGATAGTGTAGACAATATTGATAACCCTCCACAAATAACCAGTTCAGTTGGAAAATATCAAGTTGCTTCTCCATCAAGTAGTGTGTTGGTAATTTTAAATACCGAAACTGGAGTTTTAAAAACATATTATAATAATCCTAATAGTACTGTTAATCCTACTTATGAATGGACAGAAGGGATGTATGGTGGCACTGGCTCTGGAAACCTTACAGTCACACACTAACGAAAGTTCACTGGGTTAATTAAATTGATGAATTACTAAACCTGACTACTGGAGAGCAGGTAACTAAAAAGCCCGAACAGCACGTACTATATTATTATTACCACCCCTAAGTGCCTCTGCATTATTGCCATTAGACATGTCTACTTCCCAAACTCTGTTATTATCTGCAGTACCGACCGAAGAACTCCAATACCAGTCAACTTCTGATAGAGATGTTCCGCCATTTGAAGTACAAGTAGAATTCACAATAGTTTTATTAGCTAGAATTTCATTTAACTCTTGTAAGCTTGGCAAGAACCAGTCATCGTAGCCACCGCCATTATATTCATATGTAAGCTTAGCAGCATAATTATTACCGTTTACACCAAAAACACTAATTATTTCATCTGTATTTAACGAGCCAGTTCCGATATTTATTCCAAAGGCATTTGGAATAGCACTATTTCCACCATCCCATCCTTCTGAAGTAGATTGATCTGAAACAGCACAAACTAATCCGTGTGAATTGTCTGCTGGATCTATCCAAAAAACAACTCCACCATAAGCAAAGTCACCAATATTTTTTGAAACGGAATCAATTCCGTCGCAGTTTTGATCAATACCATCATCAAGAATTTCAACTCCTTGAGGATTGACGCTAGCGTCTGAATCGTCACAATCCGTATTATTATCAACATATCCTTGAGGTTGTATGTTTTCACATACTGAAATTGAAGTTTCACTTCCAAAACCATCTCCATCAGAATCTTGATAAAAAGTATACGATGGACTTAGGCAAGTCCATGTTGGAATACCATTGATAATTGTTAAAATATCACCCTCGTTACCATCTGAAGGAAGTTCTATTAAATAAGGATCACTTTGTGTACCGCTTCCTGTCAAAATTAAACCATCACCCACTGTAGCTACCCCGCCTTGACCATCAATTCCATTAGTACCGTCAGTACCATCAGTTCCGTCTATTCCAGCAGGACCTGCAACACCTTGTATTCCTTGAACACCGTCGTTACCATTAGTTCCATCTTCTCCATTAGTACCGTCGGCACCATTAGTACCGTCAGCACCATCAGTTCCGTTTATTCCAGCAGCACCTGCAACTCCTTGTGTTCCTTGAGAACCGTCGTTACCATCAATTCCATCTTCCCCATTAGTACCGTCGGCACCATTAGTACCGTCAGCACCATCAGTTCCATCTTCTCCATTAGTTCCGTCGGCACCATTAGTACCGTCAACACCGGCAACTCCTTGTGTTCCTTGAGGGCCTGCTACTCCATCAACTTTTGTCCAAATATTTCCATCATAAAAATAAAAACCTGATGTACCGTTTGTTTGATAAATCATTAAACCAGTAGCAGGTGCTGAAATATCATCCCGCTGCGTCTCTGTGAGTCTTGGAATTAAAATTCCACCTGTAGTGGATTCAATCTCTAATGCCGAAGAGGCATCAGGGTTATTTGTGTTGATACCTACTTGTGCGTAACCCAATGCTGTGAACAGCATAAGTGCTATTAATGTAATTTTTTTCATCTTACTTCTTTATTATTTTAAAAGTTGAAATTTGGTTTTGACTGTTTGTTAAGTTTAATAAGTAAACCCCTGAAGGAAGGTCTATGACATCTAACGCTGTAGCGTTGTTAGTCTCTAATATTTTTTGACCTGCAGTGTTAAACAACGTGGCTTTTTGGGCTGTGTTGGAAACAATATGTAAAAAGTCTGTTGTAGGGTTTGGATACACACGTACATAGCCACCTAATAAAACGGGCTTAACGGTAAGCGTTGCCGACACATCACTGGCTGTGACAGACGTAAACCCAATAAGTTCCGTGAAGTCATAACTTAGGGTGTTATTGGCTTCATCAATACTCGCTGGAACAGACGTCCAAACTCCGTTTGTATTTAGGACTTCTAATACCAAATCGGCTTCCAATATGCTATTGAGTTCGCTTTCCAAGTATTTGAAGTTAAGTATACCAGAATAGTTAGACAATTCAGCAGATAATTCGTAGACTCTATTGATGCTTGTATTATCACCCACAACAACAGGTACATTAGAACGGTCTAAAGTATTGGGTCCTGAAATAGTATAGGCTTCGTTAGGCGCAAGTTCTAAGCCATCAACTGAAAGAGAACTATTGGAATTAATGTTTATGGAGCTATTAGGCCCTACGGAGAGTGTTTGACCGAAACTAATTAAAGTGCCAGTCAAAAAAATAAATAAAAGTTTATTCATGAATAATCAAATTGGTTATTCAAATGTAATAAAAATAATTAATCATTTAACACAACAAACAATCGTTTATGTTTTAAATATATCATTTATTTAAAAAATTACGTGGTGCATGCTGTGAGTTTAGCATATAAACTTGCTGTAAATCGCCCTCATGAATTGATGGCCATACGATAGATAATTGGATAATGAGAGTCTTGCTGTTAAAATTATTTTATTGTATTAAAACTTTCTAAACCTATTTTTTGGTAAGATTCACTTGTAAAATAGGTTAGTGTTTTTAAAAATGCATTAGCATTCTGCCTTGCTTGGAATAGTGATTTACTCATTTTATTCTCTTAAATGAATTAAAAGTCTTTTTTTATGGTTTAAGAAAATACCGGAGCTAATAATTACAATAAAGAATACGATAATGAGGCCTTGAGGGGTAAAAACAAAAAAGCCAAGACAGTTGTCTTGGCTTTTTTGTTTTTTTGTGAATTCGTTGACCCTATTTTGACAACACTAAAAGTGATGATA
>ENA-OQVM01000700-OQVM01000700.1-marine-metagenome-genome-assembly--contig:-NODE-700-length-49802-cov-16.953504_pt1 | contig 49802 bp, 39 predicted proteins | sample MGYA00237776_ERZ505498 | MGnify/ENA primary metagenome ERZ505498 (study PRJEB26159, sample SAMN06265151) | marine metagenome | isolation source: Helgoland LTER site | place: Germany:Helgoland, sampling...
GTTTCACGACCCAGATCCACATTGCCTGTAAAGATAGCGGCCTTCCAGCCAGTAAAGTTCTTTTGCAGCACTGTGCCTAACTTTTGATACAGGGGAATCAGCTCATCAATCTCACCCAAACGTTCGCCATAGGGAGGGTTGGTCAGCAGCAAGCCATGCTCAGCTGTGGGTTTGCCAAACTGGTCTATGGGCTTGTGGGCCACGCGGATATGTTCATCCAGGCCAGCGTTTTCAATATTCTGAGTGGTAAATTCCAATACTCGAGGGTTGGCGTCGTAGCCGCGAATATCCAGATCAAGCTTCTCTAGACCTGCAGTCTTGCGCTCTTGGGCCTCTATCACCAGAGAATCCCACAGTGCCTGGTCATGCTGTAGCCAGTAGTGAAAGCCATAATGTCCGCGCAGAATGCCCGGGGCTATATCTGCTGCCATCATGGCGCCTTCAATTATTAATGTACCGCTACCGCACATGGGGTCCAACAGCGCGCCTCCCTGAGCGGCAATCTCTGGCCATCCAGCGCGCAATAAAAGGGCCACGGCCAGATTTTCTTTGATAGGTGCACTGCCCTGGCCACTTCGATAACCCCTGCGATGCAGGCTCTCGCCTGAGATATCCAGAGATACGGTGACCCGTCCCTTATGCTGACGCACCTGAATACGAATATCTGGATTCTTGGTATCCACATCCGGGCGCTCGCCTTCAATGCGGCGAATGCGGTCTACCACCGCATCCTTGACCCGCTGGGACCCATACATGGTGTTGTCGATATGGCGGGAGGTCCCAATAAAGTCGATCGCAATACTTTGGGAGGCCGTAAAGTGGCTCTCCCAGGTAATATCGTTACATTGTTGATATAGATCATCTACTTCATTGAGCATAAAGCTGTGCAGTGGCAGCAGAATGCGATTGGCCAGCCTTGACCAGAGACAGGCGCGATAGGCCAGCTCCAGAGATCCCTCAAAGTGCACGGCGGCCACTGTTTCCTTGACTCCAGTGGCCCCCAGCTCTTGCAACTCGTTAGCCAGCAAAAGCTCCAGCCCCTTGGGACAGGTAGCCAGCCATGACTGATGATCTAACCCAACACTCACAAATATGACCCTTTCATTACTTATAGGAATAAAGCGCACTTTACATAGACAAACAAAATCTTCGACAGAATCGCGAGAATTTGGTCAACTGGTATCAGCGCAAAAAGGCGCTCATTCTATCGCTCTTTACACAACTTTGTTTGATAAAAACTGCTCTCGGCAGATTTTGTAAGCTGAAAAGCAGTTTCCTAAATAAACCCTTAGGAGATGATGTGAAAAAACATAAAAGAGATCAGGACCACCGGTCGTATGTGAAAGGCTATCAGGCCGCGATTCAAGAACGTTCATTGGCAACATGCCCCTATCAGGAACAATCGATTATGGCGTATCACTGGTCAAGAGGTTGGCGCGAGGGACGCGAGGATTACTGGAATGGATTTAATCAGGCTTCTTTCCAGCAAAAAGCCGCTAGTTTGTAGATAGGCTCTCTCAACAAAAAGTATTAACAAGAACAAATCGCAAATTAAACTTAAGCGGAAATTTATTCCGCTTTCGGCTCACAGACAAAAGAATTTGATGAGCCACCAAAAAGGCCGCAACTCATGTGAAGTTGCGGCCTTTTTTCTATGCTGCCGTCTATTACTTTTTATTGGCTTGTTACACAAAGTCCCTAGGACTGCTCCGCTTCCACAGATGCCTGAACCAAATCAAGAAGCTCTCTCAGAGCCACGGAAATCATCGCAAAATCTGGCGCGGCACCGCGCCGCAAATCTCTGACCATGGACTGCCAGCGACTAATAAGGGGTTGCTGCTGAATCTGCCAGTCTTCAAAGACCAACTGCATATTTCCAGTATCCGGGGCCAGCAGACAGGCGGTTAAGCGACGGCGCTGACTCTCCAAATCATCCACATAGGACTCCCGAGCCAGATCCTGCCAGCGATTATCCGGCTGCAGACCCACAATCTGGGCCATAAACCAGTCCAGAGACAGGTACTCACCCAGCGTAAAATACAGCTGCGCCGCCTGCTCTACGGGCCTGTCCTGCTTAAGCGCAGTATCCACAATACCCAGGCTCAAGAAGATACTATCGGAGGCTGCCAATCTGGCGGCCAGTTGAGATTCTACCGATCTGCTGATCAGCGAGTCTTTTTCTACGCCCCAGAGTGCCACCCACTCCTCTTGCTCTCGCTTGGGCATATGTTCAATCACCGCCTGCATGGGCCCGGCAAACTGCTGAATAATCAAGTCACAATCCAGATTGAGCCGCCGATTGCGCAGGAACCATCTGGTGGTTCGGCGCACCAGGCGAATCAGCATATGCAATAGATCCAGCTGCACATCGGCGGCCAGAATATTATCGGCTTCGATGGTTTGCCAAAGCTTATCAATACCCAAAATATTGATCACCATGGTATAGGCTCGAATTACCTCGCCCGCACAGGCACCGGTGGACTCCATCTGTCTGAAGAAAAAGCTAAAGCCCATTCGATCGACCAGATCATTGGCTAACTGAGTCGCAGCAATTTCATGGCGCAGCTGATGTTGTGCAACTGCATCCGGGTATTTATCAATCATCTGTTGAGGAAAAGCCCGGTTGACAGATCTGGCCAGCCAGGGCTCAGACAACAGATCCGCCTCCAGCAGTGCCTCTTTTAACATTACCTTGGAATAACAGATCAGCACAGACAGCTCTGGCCTTGTCCACACCGGCAGATTGCGATTAATACGCTCACTGAGTTGATCGTCACTGGGCAAAAACTCCAGCTCTCGATCCAGACGACCCGCCTCCTCGAGCCAGAGCATAAATCTCTGGTATTCCGCATGCTGTTGGCCACTGCGATGCATAGCCAGACTGATGGCCTGGGTCTGACGATTATTATTGTGCAACACCAGGTCTGCCACAGTATCGGTCATAGAGGCCAGAAACTGATTGCGATCGTCCATGCCCAGGCGACCTTCCATAACCTCTTTGTTAAGCAGTATCTTGATATTTACTTCATGGTCAGAGCAGTCAACGCCGCCAGCATTATCAATAAAGTCGGTATTGCAGAGACCGCCATTTAGACAGAACTCAATCCGGCCGCGCTGAGTCATGCCCAGATTGCCCCCCTCACCAAATACACGACAGCGCAGCTGGTCACCATTGATGCGCAGGCTGTCGTTGGCCCGGTCTCCCACCTGCAGATGACTCTCGGCAGAGGATTTAACATAGGTGCCAATACCGCCGTTCCATATCAGATCAACCTCGGATTTAAGCAGCGCGGTCAGCAACTCGGTTGGGCTGACCTCATTCTTATCTATATTAAAGCGCGCCTTTATCTGTGGCGTTAGCTTCAGGGATTTGGCCGAGCGGGAATAAACCATGCCGCCCTCAGATAGCAGGGACTTATTAAAGTCATCCCAGGTAGTTCGAGGAGTGTCGAACAGACGCTTGCGCTCTGTAAAGGTTGACCCCGCATCGGGATTTGGGTCCACAAAGATATGCAAATGGTTAAAGGCTGCCACCAACTGAATATGTTTGGACAGCAGCATGCCGTTGCCAAATACGTCGCCGCCCATATCGCCAACACCAATTACACTAAAATCCTGTTGTTGAATATCCATGCCGATTTCACGGAAGTGGCGCTGCACTGCAACCCAGGCTCCTCGAGCCGTAATGCCCATACCTTTGTGGTCGTAGCCATTGCCTCCGCCTGAGGCAAAAGCGTCTCCCAGCCAGAATTGATTGGCCTCGGAAATTTCATTGGCTATATCCGAGAAGGTAGCAGTGCCCTTATCGGCAGCCACCACCAGATAGGGATCATCGCCGTCGCGGCGCACCACATCCTGCGGCGGCACCACCTGACCCTCCACAAGATTATCACTGATATCCAAAAGAGCCTGTATATACAGCATATAACTGGCTATACCCTCTTGCAGCCACGCCTCTCTGCCAGCAGCCATAGAAGCCTGCTTGGCAACAAAGCCTCCTTTGGCCCCCGTGGGCACTATCACGGCATTTTTAACCTGCTGGGCCTTAACCAGCCCCAGTACCTCGGTGCGATAATCCTCAAGCCGGTCCGACCAGCGCAGGCCTCCGCGGGCTACCTTGCCGCCGCGCAGATGCACACCCTCGACACGGGGTGAATAGACAAAAATCTCATACGCAGGTCTGGGTTTTGGTGCCAGCGACAGTTTCGCTGACTCCAGTTTGACCGAAATATAGGATTTGTGGGTGCCATCGGCAAAGATCTGGAAAAAGTTGGTGCGCAGAGTCGCCTGAATCACCTCAAGGTAGCTGCGAATAACATTGTCTTCGCTGATATTGTCGACGGCGTCCAGAGCTTCAAGCACGTTGTTAACCAACCCAGCGGAACGATCACCGCGACTATCACCGGCATAGCGGGGGTCAAAATAGCTTTTAAACAGGGCCACCAGATTGCGGGTAATATCCAGATAGCGGGATAATGTGTCTGCTATAAAATCCTGGCTGTAGGAAATACCCAACTGTTTAAGATAGCGAGCATAGAGGCGCAACATGGCCACCGCGCGCCAGTCCAGGCGCGCGCCAATAACCAGTCGGTTGAAGCTGTCATTCTCTGCATCGCCCTTCCACACAGTGCTGAGGGCCTCTTTAAAGCTGCCCTGCACTGCCGAGACATCCACGTCCACATCCAGGGAAAACGATAGATTAAATTCCTGCATCCACAGCTGATGTTCACTGTCGGGCCGAATCAGATAGGGGTGTTCCATAACCACCCGGAAACCCAGATTTTCCAGCATGGGAATCATATCTGAGAGCTCCAGAGGCACATCGCGGTGAAACAGCGCTAACTGCAAGTCATTATTTTCCGCCTGATGCTGGTGCCTTAAATCGATAGCCAGCTCAGTGGCATCCTCCAGACCATCAAATAATTCAATATGCGCCAGGGCCTCCTCTGGCCCATACAGCTCTCTGTAAGCTGAGGGAAAGGCGGTTTTAAAACGCCGCCCTATAGCCAGACCATCGGCCTCACCCAGCGCCTGCAGAGCACGCTCAGCAAAGGTATCAGACCAGCCCCTGGTAACCTGCTTAACCAGCTCTTCAAGCTCACTGCTCTGCACCTCAATATGTTTTTTATTATCAACCTGATAGACCAGATAGATTCGCACTAACACAGACTCTGGCAAAAACTGGGTGCTGTACTCATTTTCTGTGGAGTCCAGCTTTTCGCCAATAACCTGCTGAATTTTTTCTCGGGCACTGGTGCTAAAGTGCTCGCGGGGAATATAGACAATACAGCTTACAAATTTATCGAAGGGATCCGGGTGAACAAATACTCGGGTCGCTCGCCGCTCATAGATCTGCCAGATACCTATTACAGTCTCGGCGAGAGCTTCACGGCCTACATGGAACAGCTCGTCCCGGGGATGGAAATCAAGAATCGCCATCAATGCCTTGCCATCGTGGCTATTGGGGCTAAATCCGGAATGCTCCAACACCCAGTTAACCTTTTTGCGCAACAGTGGAATACGGCGCGGACTGTAGGAATAAAACTGCGAGGTATAGAGCCCAAGGAAACGCACCTCGCCAATAGGTTGCCCGGAATTATTGTAGCGCTTAACCACTATATAATCCGAGTACACATCTCGATGCACCCGCGAGCGCTCGGAGGATTTGGTTACAGCCAGAAGGTCATCACTCTGATACAGCCCACTAACGCCTGGACTTAACTCATCAATTAACTCGCGGCGCGCCTCGCGCCCATATTTTCTAAACAGGCCACAGCGGCTCTCTGGCGCTTCGCACAGATACTGCTTACTACCCTCATTTACCAGGTTATATTCAACACAGCCGGTAAAAGTAAAATAACCATTGTAAATCCAGCGCAAAAACTCCAGAGACTCCTCTAGGTCCTCTACATCCGGGGAATTTTCCTGTAGTTCGTTGATCAGGCTATCGACGCGCTGACGCATGGGATCAAAGGCCCCCACAACTTCCTCAACATCATCCAGAACCGCCATCAACTCCAGATGCAGGTCGGCCAGTTCTGACTCGGAATGAAGGTCGACTTCTATTCGAATAAGCGCTTCGCGCTGGGCACCCTCTACATATTCTTTGTGAGTACTTTCCAGCAAGCCCTGATCAGTGCGCAGAGCCCAGACCGGATTACTCTGCAATGTATAGATATTAAGTCCGCGGCGATTGAGCACAATACGCAGGGAATCTACCAAAAAAGGCATATCTCGCTGGTTGATATAGATACTGGTATAGCGACTTGACCAGCCATCACATTCAGGGTCAGGGTTAAACACTCTCAGCGCCGCATGACAGCCATCGACGGGCTCTGCCGCCATGGCGCTAAAACTGAGCAGCCCCCACAGACTGTGAAAAATCTCCTCTGCAGGGCGATCTAAATAGTCAGCATCGGGATAAAAGTGCATGGCGCTAACAATAAACTGTTCAAATTGTTTGGCCTGAGATCTGTTGAGTTTGTTCTTGGCAATAGTGCTCAACGACTTTAATAAATCAGTGCGCTGACCTTGAGTTTTTGCATCCATGAGCGGGTTTTGAAACCTTTTTAAGTTTTATAAGTCTGTAACTTGGTTTTATTCAATTTCCTATGTCTTCTTGCTGTTTCTAGGGTAACAAATAGCCATTGAATTTAGATACAAAAATTTAATAAATTTGTTATAAAAATGATGTCATTATTACTGCTTAAATATAGACCAAAATTAGGCCTCAGCAGGCCAATTAAAACTGCATTTGAGACTTGCTCTCTTTGCAACTAAACTCTCCTCCCGCGTCCACAACTGAACCAATTTTTAGGGGTTACTTTTGCATCAGAATATTAATCAACTCAAGGACTGGCTCGCCAGCAAAATCGTTGGCCAGGAACATCTGGTAGAGCGATTAATGATCGCCCTGCTCGCCGACGGGCATCTTCTTGTAGAGGGCGCCCCCGGGCTAGCCAAGACCAAGGCAATCAAAACACTGTCCGAAGGCCTGGAAGCAGACTTTCACCGGGTTCAATTTACGCCAGACCTGCTGCCGGCAGATATTACTGGCAGCGATATCTACCGTCCCCAGGAAGGCAGCTTTGAATTTCAGGCCGGGCCTCTGTTTCACAATCTGGTGCTGGCCGATGAAATTAACCGTGCCCCGGCCAAGGTGCAGTCAGCTCTGCTTGAAGCCATGGCCGAGCGACAGATCTCGGTGGGCAAAAATACCTACCAGCTACCAGAGCTGTTTCTGGTGATGGCCACGCAAAACCCCATTGAGCAAGAGGGCACCTACCCGCTGCCCGAGGCTCAGATGGACCGCTTTTTAATGCATATAATGGTCGACTACCCGGCGCCAGAAACCGAGCGCATCATTCTTAACCTGTCCCGTCAGGAAGCGCTTAAAACCGAGCAATCCGGGATAGAGGCTCTGACCCAGGAAACCCTGTTTGAAGCTCGCAAACAGGTGCTGGCCGTGCATATGGCTGAGCCAGTGGAGGAGTATCTGGTGCAACTTATACTGGCGACCAGAAATACCAGTGCCTATGGTGGCGACCTGGCCCTGTGGTTAGATTTTGGCGCCAGCCCCAGGGCTACCATTGCCCTGGATCGCTGCAGTCGCGCCCTGGCCTGGATGGAGGGCCGAGACTTTGTGACCCCGGATGATATTCGCGCCGTTGCCCAGGATGTATTGCGCCATCGCCTGATTCTTAGCTTCGAAGCAGAGGCAGCAGGTATCACAGCCAATCAGGTTATCGACAAGCTATTAACCACGGTGCCCTCAGCCTAGCGGCCTGCCATTGATGAATCAGGTCGACGACAACCATCCAGCGATTGCTAACCTTGGCGATATGGTCAAGCTTCGCTACGGTGCGCGCGAACTCACAGGGTTCCCAAAAATACAGGCACGGCAAATGCTTGCGGGCGGACATAAATCCCGTTTCCGGGGCCGTGGTATGGACTTTGACTCAGTGCGTATCTATCAGCCCGGCGATGATGTACGCAGCATCGATTGGCGAGTAACAGCGCGCACCCAGACGCCCCATACCAAAATTTTTAGCGAAGAGCGCGAGCGCCCGATTCTGGTGATAAGCGATCTGCGTAGCTCGATGTTCTTTGGCAGTCAGCGACTTAAATCAGTTGTCGCCTGCGAGATATCTGCAGCGCTGGCCTGGGCCGGCCTGGCCGCCAATGATCGCGCCGGGGGGCTGGTCTTTGGTGCCCAGCAACAGACCGATGTCAAACCACGCCGCAGCCATCATGCGGTGCTGCAATATATTCATAACCTGCAGGAATTTAGCGCCAAGCTGCTGGAGTCAGAGACGGATCGCTTTAGTCTAGCCGAGGTACTGGAAGAATCCAGGCGCTTTATTATGCCAGGTAGCACCGTCTTTATTGTCAGTGACTTCCATGATCTGAACGACAGCTGCGAACGCCATCTATTTGAGCTGTCGCGCCATGCCAATCTCAATTTCTGCCATGTTTTTGACAGCATTGAAACCCAGCTGCCACCGCCCTCTCTATATGCAGTTACCGATGGTCAACAGCAAACCATGCTGGATACCAGCAGCCAGAAATTGCGTCAGCGCTATGCCGATGCCTTTATTCAGCGCGGGCAGATCCTGCGCAAACTCAGCGAGCAACTATCAGCTGGCCTGCTGCCCTTTGATACCTCGGATAATGTGATGTCGGTGCTGGCCCGCGCCTACGGCAAGCGTCGCAGTTTCCGCAGGTCAGCAAAATGATGAGTGCCCAACTATGAACCCCGGTGATCCTCTAGCCGAACTGCGGGATATTCACCTGCCCAACAGCGTATCAGCATGGCCACTGGCCCCAGGCTGGTGGGTTTTAATCATTGTCGTCTGCGCTGGCCTGGCCGCACTGTTGGTGCTCTGGTCTCGGCGCCATAGAGCCAGGCTCTATCGCCGTCAGGCACTGTTGCAGCTACAGCAGATTGAGCACAGCAGTGAGCAGCAGATTGCAGCCCTGATAGAACTGCTTAAGCAGACAGTTAATAGCGCCTACCCAGAGCAACATTACAGCAGCCTGAGTATTAATGAGTTTTTTGCCTTTCTTCGACATAGCTGTCCGGGGGCAATTTTTGCCAATCTGCCAGATAACCTGGATAACCTGCTCTATGCAAAAGACAGTGAACTGGACCCCCTTATTACTGAACAGCTAACGGAAAGCGCAACAATCTGGATCCGCCAGCATCTGCCCAGCCACAAACTGAATTATAAGCCCCCATGCTAAATCTACTCTGGCCCTGGGCACTGGCACTGGCCCCAATACCTTTTATCTACCGCTTGTGGCGCAAGCCAGCCGCCACCAATATGCGTGCCCTGCGCGCGCCACAACTAGCCAGTGCCGCCGAGGGCAACAATAGCGCAGGCGGCGGTCAGCAATGGCTGGGGCAGCTGCTTTTGCTGCTGCTCAGCCTCTGCTGGCTAGCCAGCCTGTTTGCTCTGTCTCGACCCCTGTGGATTGGCGAACCTGTGGCCCTGCCAGCAGAGGGTCGCGACATCCTGTTGGCGGTGGATATCTCCGGCAGTATGGAGCGAGATGATATGGAACTAAAAGGACGGCAGGTCAACCGATTAGTGGCGGTAAAATCTGTGGTTGGTGACTTTGTAGTGGAACGCCAGGGCGACCGACTGGGGCTTATACTATTTGGCGAAAAGGCCTACCTGCAAACACCGCTCACCTTTGACCGCCTGACCATGCAAACTCTGCTCAACGAGGCGCAAATTGGCTTTGCTGGCAATAACGGCACAGCCATTGGCGACGCCATAGGGCTGGCCGTTAAGCGCCTTCAGGATCGCCCGGAAAATCATCGGGTAGTTATCCTGCTTACCGATGGCGCCAACAATGCCGGAGAACTGGATCCCCTAAAAGCTGCCGACCTGGCTCGCCGTGCCAAGGTAAAAATCTATACCATTGGTATAGGCGCTGAGGTACAGGAAACCTGGGGGCTGTTTGGCAAGAGGGTCACCAATCCCAGCGCCGACCTGGATGAAGTGGCCCTGACAACTATTGCAGACACCACCGGCGGCCAGTTTTTCCGCGCCAGAAACCCTCAGGAGCTGCAGGCCATTTACAGCGAACTCAATCGTCTGGAACCCATAGAACAGGATGCTGAAACCCTGCGCCCCATAGCGACATTATTTCACTGGCCCCTGGCGCTGGCCTTTGCTCTAAGTCTGTTAATCGCCCTGCTGCGCTTTCTCGCAGGCAATCCCCGAGGCGAACATGGCTGACTGGCTGACGACTTTTAGCGAATTTCACTTTCTGCGGCCCTGGTGGATTTTAGGCCTGGCCCCGGCTCTACTGGCTGTTGGCCTTTACCAGTGGCGCAAGCGCAGCGCAGGCAACTGGGAACAGATTATCGACCCGGAACTGCTGCCCTTTTTAATGCAGGGCGAAAATAACAGCAGCCGAAATTCTAGCTGGCTACTAACTGGTCTGGGGCTGACCTGGGCAATCTGCTGTATCAGCCTGGCTGGCCCAACCTGGCAGCAGTTGCCTCAGCCCGTGCTTAAACAGGACAGTGCTGCCATCTTGGTATTTGATCTATCACCCTCCATGCTGGCAGAGGATATCTCTCCCAGCCGTCTGATTCGCGCGCGCTTTAAACTGATTGATATTCTCAAAAGTCGCCGCGAGGGTTTTACTGCGCTGGTGGTCTATGGGGGGGAGGCACATACGGTGTCGCCACTGACCGAGGACAACAATACAATTATCAGTCTGGTGCCCATTCTGCACCCTACTCTATTGCCAGAATATGGCAGCAATACCGAAGAGGCCATAGCTCTGGCCATTGAGTTGGCTGCCAATGGTGGCTATGGCCAGGCCGATATTATTTTAATCACCGATGGTGTTTCCGGGTCAGCCTTTGGCACCATTCAAGCAATGATAGCCCAGGCTGGAAAATACCGATTGTCGATACTGGGCGTTGGCACTGCCGAAGGCGCACCTATTCCTCTGGGCAATGGTGGTTTTGTCAAAGATCGCAGTGGCAGCATTCTTATCCCCAAACTGGACTCATCTTCGCTGCAGCGACTGGCCAGCAGTAACAGCGGCATCTATCGGGAAATCAGTGCCGATGACAACGATATTAATGATCTGCTAAAAATCACCGAACAGATTTTTGGCGATGCCACCAGAGAGGTAGACCGCTCTTTTGATCTCTGGGATGACCAGGGGTTCTGGTTGATTATTCTGCTAATTCCAGCACTAATTCTAAGCTTCCGCAAAGGCTCTGTGGTGGTGGTAATGATTGTACCCATCCTAAGTTTAAGCGAACCAGTCAATGCCTCCATCTGGCAGGACCTGTGGCAAAATCCAGATCAACAGGGGCAGCAGGCACTGGAGTCTGGCGATGCGGCCAGGGCCCAGAGTCTGTTTGAAGATAGCCAGTGGCGCGGCAGCGCCGCCTATATCGCCGGTGATTACGAAAGTGCCATTGGCGAGTTTATTAATCAGGATAGCGCCGATGGCCATTACAATCGGGGCAATGCCCTGGCTAAAGCTGGCGACCTGGATGCAGCTATTGAAGCCTACGATCAGGCGCTTGAACTTCAGCCAGAGATGGAAGATGCTCAGGCCAACCGCGATCTGATTGAAAAACTAAAACAGCAGCAGGAGCAACAAGAGCAGGAGCAGTCATCGGATCAAAATAACCAGCAGAATCAAGATCAGCAGCAACCTGACTCCAACCAACAGCAGAAGCAGGATCAAAATCAAGATCAGAGTGAAGAGCCTCAGCCAAGCCAGGATAAAGAGCCTCAGCCAAGCCAGGATAAAGAGCCTCAGCCCGAGCAAGGTGAGCCTCAGTCAGAGCAAGATGAGGCCCAGTCAGAGCAAGGTGAGCCTCAGCCAGAGCAAGGTGAGCCTCAGCCCCCAACCCAGGAACCCAGCGAAGAAGAAAAACAAAATCAACAGGAGATCGAGCAGATGCTGCGCCAGGTACCCGACGATCCGGGCGGCCTACTGCGAGAAAAATTTCGCTACCAGTCACGACAACGTGCACTGGAGCAACGACGACCCAAACCACCCAACGAGCAAGAGCGCTGGTAAATGAAAGTACAGTCTTTAAAAATATTTATCGCCCTATGGCTACTGGCAGTCTCAGCATTGAGCTGGGCAGAACTTACCGCCAGAGTTGATCGCAATATTTTAGATACCAATGAAACAGTGCAGCTAGTGGTGCGCTACAGTGGTCAGGCAATTACCTCAGAGCCTGACTTTACAGTTTTGCAAAAAGACTTCGATATACTCAGCAGTAATCGCCAACAGCAGTATTCCTGGACCAATGGCCAGTCTCAGTCCTATACCGACTGGAATATGGTGCTTATGCCTAAGCGCAGTGGCGTGATTTTAATTCCCTCTATCAGCTACAAAAACGAAGTCAGCAATGCGCTGGAAATAACCGTGCGTGCAGTCAACAAGATTACCGCCGGAGCCGGCAAACAACCCCTGTATACCGAGACTCTGGTAGATAGAGAGGCCGTGTATATTCAGCAACAGATTATTCTCACCCAGCGGCTGTATACCTCAGTACAGCTGCAAGATTTAAGTCTATCTGATCTGCAGATTACCGATGCCCTGGTGCAGCGTATTGGCGAAAACCAGTTTCAAAAAATGATCAACGGCCGCAACTATCTTGTTATCGAAGTAAAGTATGCCCTGTTCCCCCAGGTCGGCGGCAAACTGGATATTCCCGCCATGCGTTTTGGCGCATTTGAAAGTAGCAGCCGACAGTTTGGTGCCTTTTCCAGCCGCGGCAAGCAGCTATTTCGCAACACTCAGCCTAAGACCATTGATGTAATGGCTAAACCTGCCCATATACCGCCAGCTGAATGGATGCCCAGTAGTAAAGTCGAACTGCGACAGCAGTGGAGCAGCGATCTTAAAGATTTAAAATTGGGTGAGCCAATCACCCGCACTATTACACTGAGCGCCCAGGGTCTCACCGGAGCTCAGATTCAGCCACTGCCGAGCACCGACAGCCCGGATTATAAAATTTATCCAGACCAACCAAAAATTGAAGAGCAGGTGAGCTCCGCTGGCATTCTTGGCATACGCACAGAAACCCTGGCTCTGGTACCCAATCGTATGGGAGAGATGGTTCTGCCACCCATTGAAGTGCGCTGGTGGGATACAGAAAAGCAGCGTATGCAGACTAGCGCACTACCAGCGGTAACATTGCAGGTCGGCGCTGCCGCCACTATTGCATCAGCGCCCCAGTCTCAGCTGCAGCCAGATGCGTCGAGTACACCACTGGCACTGACACCCCTGAGCATAGAGCCACAAAACCCAGAACCATCAGCACTGATCAAATGGTCGCTGGCGTTTAATGCACTGCTGCTCACCGCACTGATTACCCTGATTATAATGCGTAAAAACCAGCCCAGAGAGCACATCCCTCAACAGGCAGCTGATAATAGTCTGCAGCTAAGCCTCAGCCAAAAACTAAAAATGGCAGAAAAACAGGCGGGGGAAAATAACCTTACCGGCATGCGCGATAGTATTTTGGACTGGGGTAGAACTCTGTTGACCAACAACCCCCCCAGCAGTTTAAGGCAGCTAGCAGAGCAATTGCGAGACGATGACTTAAGGCTAGCCTTCGAGCAACTGGATCGTCAGCTTTACAAGGACGATAATGCAGCTGACAACCTGGATCTTAAACAGCTTATCAAGCAGCTTAGGGCCGCATCTTTAAAGCTGGGAACTGAAACCAACAAACTGCCTAAGGGACAGAGGTTAAATCCCCTGTATCCCGGCGGTAAACTGTCATCCTAAATGTCTGTATCGCAGCAGCAAAGTCAGTTTAAAATAACCACAACAATAATTAGAGGACGCAAGCAAAATGTCTGAGCAGCCCCAGCACCACTCGGTTGAAAACCCCAGCCCACAGGATCACAATGACCAGAAAACTCTAACCACGCAAAATGCCGCCGACTATTGGCATACCAATTTACGCTTGCTGGCAAAGCTATTAACAGTCTGGTTTGTGGTTTCATTTGGCTGCGGGATTCTTCTGGTCGACTGGCTGGATCAGTTTACATTCTTTGGTTTTAAACTGGGTTTCTGGTTTGCCCAGCAGGGTGCTATCTATGTATTTGTTGCACTGATATTTATTTACGCCTGGCGAATACAAACTATTGAACGCCAATTTGGCGTCGATGATGATGAGGGTTCTCTATGAGCACTCAGCTACTGACTTATTTATTTGTAGGTGCCTCGTTTGCGCTCTATATAGGTATCGCTATCTGGTCCCGTGCCGGCTCTACCAAAGATTTCTATGTGGCTGGCGGTGGAGTTCACCCTGTGGTCAATGGCATGGCCACCGCAGCCGACTGGATGAGTGCGGCTTCGTTTATTTCCATGGCTGGCATTATTTCCTTTATGGGTCGCGACGGCTCTGTCTATCTGCTTGGCTGGACCGGTGGTTATGTATTGCTGGCACTTCTTATGGCACCCTATCTGCGCAAGTTTGGCCGTTTTACGGTGCCTGACTTTATCGGCGAGCGCTACTATTCCAAGACAGCTCGCATGGTCGCGGTTGTCTGCCTGATCTTTGTGTCCTTTACCTACGTGGCTGGTCAGATGCGCGGTGTGGGTATCGTATTTTCACGCTTTCTGGAAGTGGATGTAGAAACCGGCGTTATTATCGGTATGGCCGTGGTATTTATGTATGCGGTTCTAGGGGGCATGAAAGGTATTACCTACACCCAGGTGGCCCAGTACTGCGTGCTGATTTTTGCCTATATGGTACCGGCTATTTTTATCTCCATAATGATTACAGGCAACCCCATTCCCCAACTGGGCTTTGGCTCTGAGGTAGCCGATGGCTCGGGACTCTCTGTGTTGCAAAAACTTGATTCCGTGCTGACCGATCTGGGATTTAGCGCCTATACCCAGGGCAGCAAATCAACCATAGATGTATTTGCTATTACTGCCGCCCTGATGTTTGGCACCGCTGGTCTACCCCATGTGCTGGTGCGTTTTTTCACTGTGCCCAAAGTCTCTGATGCGCGGAAATCTGCTGGCTATGCACTAGCTTTTATCGCCATTCTTTACACCACGGCACCAGCCGTCGCCTCCTTTGCCCGTCTTAATCTGGTGGACACGGTTCACAATACCAGCTATGAGCAGGCACCTCAGTGGTTTAGCAACTGGGAGAGTACTGGCCTGGTGGAATGGCAGGACAAAAATAATGATGGTGTTATGCAGTACAGCGCAGGTGCAGCTAATGAAGTAAAAATTGACCGCGACATTATGGTGCTGGCCAACCCAGAGATCGCGAATCTACCCGGCTGGGTGATTGCGCTAGTCGCTGCTGGCGGTGTGGCTGCCGCCCTGTCAACGGCTGCTGGCTTGCTACTGGTGATATCCAGTTCAATATCCCATGATTTACTCAAGCAAACTCTAATGCCGTCTATCACTGAAAAACAGGAGCTGCTATTTGCCAGAATGGCCGCTGCGGTGGCCGTCTGCATTGCTGGTTTATTTGGTATCTATCCACCAGCCTTTGTGGCACAGGTGGTCGCCTTTGCCTTTGGACTGGCGGCCGCTTCTTTATTCCCTGCCATTGTGCTTGGCATCTTTAGTAAACGCATCAATAAACAGGGTGCCATAGCCGGCATGCTGCTGGGATTAATCTTTACCTTTGTCTATATTCTGTACTTTAAATTTATCTCGCCAGAACTGAACAGTGCCGAAAACTGGTTGCTGGGCATTTCTCCCGAGGGGATTGGCTTTATTGGTATGCTGCTAAATATCGCCGCCGCATTTGCAGTTAGTCGCTTCACTGCCCCACCCCCAGTCGAGGTGCAGAATCTGGTCGATGATATCCGTATCCCCAGTGGTGCGGCAGTTGCCCATAGCCATTAAAGAGTTTCAAGCTTTTAAAAAAGAGGAGGCTGTGCAAGCCTCCTTTAAATAGGATTAGATAGTGCCCAGGCGAAAGGTGCTAACGGGCATTAGCACCCCAGAACATCCAATAAAATACAATCCAAGAAAATTTAAAGAAAAATCAAAGTCTGGTCGCCTGAACATCAGCCCGGATCGTGCAGGATCGGCGGACTGATACTTAAAGACTAGTCCAAAGTTTTAGCCTTTGCCCGGCAAAGCTCAGCAAATCTTGAAATAAGATTGAGACTGGCAAATTACAGAGACTTTGAGACTATTTCTTGCAAGTCTTTCACCAGATTTGGCTCTTTAGCAATATCCTGTAATGCATTTTGCATAAGCTGACGATTGGGCTCAGGGAACTTCTTCCACTTGGTCAATGGTGTTACCAGCCGCGCGGCAACCTGAGGATTGACCGTATTCAAGGCGAGAATCTGCTCGGTTAAGAACCTGTATCCAGACCCATCCTGACTGTGGAAATTCACATGGTTGGCGCTGGCAAAGGCACCGATCAGGCTGCGGATTTTATTGGGGTTGGTCATGGTAAATGCTTTGTGATCCATCAGTTCAATCACCCGCTGCAGACCATTGGCCTGAGTGTTGGTGGCCTGAATCTGTAACCAGAGGTTCATTACCAGCGCTTCATCTCTAAATTTTTGCTCAAATAAATTCAGGGCCTGACTCGCGTAATCAGAGGCCTCTGGGCAGTTGACCAGAGCAGACAGGGCAGCCGCCTGATCAGTCATATTGTCAGCATTTTGAAACTGAGCCCAGGCCAGCTTAATACCAGTGCCTACCAACATAAGATAACCCAGCGCTGCATTTTTAAGGCTGCGGCTACCCATCTGCTCAACATTGGGTTTATAGGCCTGGTCAGTTATATTCTGCTGGTAGACCACCTGCAACTCATCCATCAGGCAGCCAGCTAAGGCTGTGCGCATAAATAATCTGGCATCATGAATGGCGTCCACATAGATAGTTTCAGCCTCCTCATGGAGCAGCGACTCAGAGGGCAGCTGAAGCATCAGGGCTACCATAGCTGGATCTAGAGAGGTATCTGTCAACAGGGCCTTAAATGCCTCTACCAACTCCCCATCCACAATCATCGGGCGATCATGTTTGCTGTCATCTATCAGCTGGGTTAAAACAGCCAGACAGAGCGTTTGGCACGCATCCCAGCGATTAAAACCATCACTGTCATTGGCCATCAGATGGGCCAGCTGTTCTGGGCTGTAGTCGTAGTCCAATTTAACCGGGGCGGAAAAGCCGCGCAGCAGCGAAGGTACCGGCTCTTGTTTAATATTTTCAATCACCAGCTGCTGGCTGGCCTCGGTTATCTCAAACACCGTCTCAGTCTGCCCTGCGGCATTGAGCTGCATATCGACACCATCGGCGCCCACCAGACCCAGCTTAACTGGAATAACCAGAGGCAGCTTTTCACTCTGACCCGGGGTGGCCGGGCAACTCTGCTGAAAATCCAGGGTATAGGTATTGGCTGCGGCATCATATTCCGATCGCACCCTAACAACCGGGGTGCCAGCCTGTTTATACCAGCGGCGGAACTGAGTGAGGTCGCGGCCACTGGCATCTTCCATTGCGCTGACAAACTCCTCAATAGTGACTGCCTGACCATCATGGCGATCAAAATACAGATCTGTAGCTTTGCGATAGGTCTCAGCACCCAGCAAGCTGTGATACATGCGCACAATCTCGGCGCCTTTTTCATACACAGTCAATGTGTAAAAATTATTGATCTCCATATAGGAGTCCGGCTGCACCTGATGGGCCATAGGGCCACCGTCTTCAGCAAACTGATGAGTGCGCAAATAAGATACATCTTCAATGCGCTTTACCGTTGGACTGTTCATATCCGCTGAGAACTGGCAATCGCGAAATACGGTAAAGCCCTCTTTTAAACTGAGCTGAAACCAGTCTCGCAAATTGACCCGATTACCGGACCAGTTATGGAAATATTCATGGGCCACAATACCCTCGACCCGCAAAAAAGAGGCGTCGGTGGTGGTTTTTGGATTGGCCAGTACCGCAGAGGTATTAAAGATATTCAGACCTTTGTTTTCCATGGCTCCCATATTGAAATCATCCACCGCCACAATCATAAAAATATCCAGATCGTACTCACGGCCATAGACTTCCTCATCCCAGCCCATAGAGTTTTTTAGCGACAGCATGGCGTGGTCACACTTATCCAGATCTTTCTCTTCAACAAAAATCTGTAATGGGATCTCACGCCCGGACATAGTGGTAAAACTATCTTCAACCACCGACAAAGTTCCAGCCACCAGGGCAAACAGATGGGATGGCTTTTTAAATGGGTCGTGCCAGGTCACCGTATGGCGGCCGGCATCCAGATCAGCGCGCTCTATGGCATTGCCATTGGACAGCAACACTGGATATCTGGCCTTATCCGCCACTATCTTTACGGTGAACACGGACATAATATCCGGGCGATCAGGGAAGTAGGTAATGCGGCGGAAACCCTCAGCTTCGCACTGGGTGCAGTACATGGTGCGCGACCGGTAGAGTCCCATCATGGAGGTATTAAGCTGGGGCTGGATCAGCACCTCAGTGCTGACAACACAGCTATCAGGCAGATCGGGAAGGCTCAGCAAGTTATCAGAGAGGCTGTAGGCACTGCTATCCAGGCGCTGACCATCCACGGCGATCCACTGCAGCTGCACATCACCTTTGCTATTGAGTTCTAGTGCGCCAGTTTTATCGCTGCTATCTGGATTGCGTCGCACTGCCATCTTGGTAGTAACCCTGGTTTGCTCGTCACCCAGATCAAACAGCAGATCTGTGGTGTCTACCAAAAATGGTGAGACCTGATAATCCTTGAGATAAATCGTTTGCGGTAGCGCGTCTTTCACTGGGGGTTTCCTTAAATTAATTGATACTGAACTGTACGTTGTAAGCAGTGTATTTGCGGATATTGATTACGCCTGTATCGAGAATAAGATACTGCCCTTTTATACCTTTTAAAACACCCTCAACCAGGGGTTGCTTATCGAGATTAAAGCTCTTCACTTTTTCCGGGAATTCATGCACTGGGAAATTAATCTCTGTGGTGGTCTCATTGTAGAGGCGCTGCAAGGCCTGCAACCCAAACTCCTGTTCAAGCAATTCTAGACCAGATTCGGCCTTGGCGAGCAGATCATCGCGAATCGCAGCTAAATCCACAGACTCGGCATTACCTTTAAGCATCTTTTGCCAGCTGGTTTTGTCGGCCACAAACTCGCGAATACAGTCTTCAATCAGCCCCGCCTGATAGCGGGTCTGCACTCTGAAAATCGGCAGACCCTGGGTGGCCCCCTGATCAATCCAGCGGGTGGGCAGCTGAGTACCTCTGGTAATACCTACCTTTACGCCGGAACTATTGGCCAGATAAACAAAGTGGTCGGTAAAACAATACTTCTCACCCCAGGCCGGATCCCGGCAGGTGCCATGGTGAAAATGGCATCGCTCCGGACTCATAATGCAGGTATCACACTGGGGCAGCTTGGTAAAACAGGGGTAACAGTAGCCCTGGCTAAAGCTCTTTTTGGAGCGGCGCCCACAGTGAATACAGTGGATATCACCAATATGCTCAATGGCAATGCTCTCGCCTATGGCTTCATTGAGCGGGACTCGATGATCGTCCAGCGGAAGCTGATAAGAGACGGTATCACCAAGGGTTGCTTCCATTTTTGCCAGATGACCTGTGAACTGTGTCGACATTATTCTTTCCACCTAATGGGTTTTTGCTCTTCAGTGCTGGCAGCCGCCGGCTCGCAGGCAGCGGACTTAGGAGGCACATAGCCGGTGCGCTGATCGGCGGGCTTGCGCTCATCATAGGCAATAACGGCCTGTATGCAGAGTTCTTTTTGGCCATCAGACAGAGCCCTCCCGTCCGGCCACTTACCTACCTCAATTGCCCGCTTGAGACTCTCGTAAATCTCCGGGGTAATGCTATCGAGCAACTGTCGCAAATCCATAGTTAACTACTCTCTACCTTAGTTTTTCCGCTGTCAGGTCCGGCCATTGGATCCAAATACTGACCCAAGCAAGCCAAATACCAAACCCAGCAACATGCCGATCAGCAAGCCGCCAACATGGGCTCCATTGGCTACACCAACCCCCAGCACTAGCTCCAAAATACCTGTCATGCCCACTAGCAGCCAGACCAGCATAAACCCCAGAATACCAGGCGGCAGCTGCAGCAGGTGCTGGCGATCAAACTGACCCTTGACCCAAATATAGCCAAGCAGCGCGTAAACCACACCTGACATGCCGCCAAAGTTACCACTGCCCTGCCAGCTATACTGAATAAGATTGGAGACTGCACCGGTCACCAAAACCAGCAGCAATAGATGCAAAGAGCCATATAAGCGCTCTAGTCGCGCCCCGAGCAGGGCCAGCCACAGGCAGTTAAACGCGAGATGCATCAGGCCAAAGTGCAGGAAAATCGGGGTGACCAGTCGCCAATACTGGCCCTCAGCCAAGCCTCCAGCCATTAGTGCACGGGCTACAGGGAATGCAAAACTGGTCGCAGCAGCCCCCAGCAGACAGCCCAATAGCAACAGCGACACCGCAGGATGCAGTTTGGCAGCAAGCCACCATCTGGCGTTGTTGGACATAGGGAATTCCTAATCAGTTGCTTTTTTTACGCCCAGTCGGCTGCCCCAGCCCAGTTTGGAGCGGCAGACACCATAAAAATTATTGTCTTTGGGGTGAATCAGCAAAATATCATTTTCGTGCTTTTTGATGGTAATTATATCCCCGGGCTCAGTGCCAAAATCATTGTGTCCATCGCAGGTAATCAGCGGGTGCAGTTCGTTTCTTGAGCTAACCCTGATCTCTATTTTGGCGCCTCCATGCAAAACAATTGGGCGGCTGCTCAATGTATGGGGGTTTAGCGGCACCACCACCATGGCATCCAGCTCGGGGAATAGCAGCGGCCCACCGGCGCTAAGGGCATAGGCGGTTGAACCCGTAGGGGTGGAGACAATTAAACCATCGGAGCGCTGGCTGTACACAAACTCACCATCCACATAGAGTTCAAAGGCCATCATGCGCACCGACATACCAGGGTGCATCACAATATCGTTAACTGCAGTGCCTGTACCTATCTCAGTGCCATTGCGGGTCACTGTGGTTTCAAGGAGAAAGCGCCTGGTCTGTTTATACTCGCCATTCAGCACCGGCCACACCCGCTCTTCAATTTCATCGGGAGAGATATCGGTCAAAAAGCCCAGTCGCCCGCGGTTTATCCCCAGCAGAGGAATACCGCAGGCAGCCATTTTACGGCAGGCGCTCAGCATGCTGCCGTCGCCACCCACCACAATTCCAAGATCTATAGCACCGGGAAACTGGTCGATCGGCAGAACCTTGTCGAGCTGCCAATTCACCAGGCTCGCGGCCTGCTCCTCGTAGACCACCTCACGACCCTGGGCGCGCAGAAAGGCTTCTAGCTTCTGCAGAGACTCCACTACCTCAGGGACATCCAGGCTGCCTAGTAATCCGATACGCTGAAAATGGGACATAGCATGCTTCTTTAAAAAGTGTTTTAACGATTATACAGACTGTGGCCAGATTTCACTTAATTTCAGGCATAATAGCGGCAATCAGGTTGGATATTAAATTATGACTGCAGCCCAAAAAAGTATCGTCCTTATAGGCATGCCCGGCGCAGGCAAGAGCACCATTGGTATTCTGCTGGCCAAAGAACTGGGACTAGACTTTATTGATACAGATATCAGTATTCAGGTGCGCTGGGGCAAAACTCTGCAGCAAATCACCGATGAATCTGGCTATTTGGTTCTGCGCGACTATGAAGAACAGGTTCTGCTAAGTGAAGATATTGACCACAGAGTAGTCGCCACTGGAGGAAGTGCAGTCTATTCCGAAGCCGGAATGGCGCGCTTAAAAGCCAGCGCAACGGTGATTTTCCTCTATGTATCACTGCCCGTATTAGAGCGGCGGGTCACCAACTTTGATAGCCGCGGTATAGCCCGACGTCCGGAGCAGAGTTTTGAAGAGTTATTTGCCGAGCGCGGCGAGCTCTATCAGCGCTATGGGGATATAAGTATCGACTGCAGCCACCTCAGTGTTAATGAGGCGCTGCAGGCTGTGTTGGAGGCGCTTCGGGACTCAGCTATTTGAGTACCGACAGAATCGAGCTACCCAGATAATCGATATTACTTGAGTTGATACCCGCCAGATTGACCCGGCTGGACGACACAATATAGACCCCATATTCTTCACGCAGCTGGTCCAGCTGTGCTGTGTTTAAGCCCAAAAATGAAAACATACCTCTCTGCTGCTTGATATGGCTGAAATCGATACCAGCGGCATTGTTCTGGATACTGTCTGCCAGCAAACTGCGCATGGACTGAATTCTCTCGCGAACCTCAGTTAACTCGGCTTCCCAGTTAGCTCGCAACTGCTGATCACCCAGTATCAGTGATACCAGCAAGGCTCCGTGGGCCGGTGGCATGGAATAAATCTGCCGCGCCACAGACATAGCCTGAGCCGCAACAATATCCGCCTGCTCTGGAGTTTCAGCGATAAAAGTAATTGACCCTGTGCGCTCGCGATAGAGGCCAAAGTTTTTCGAGCAGGACGAGGCAATAACCAGTTCTGGAAGTCGCTCTGCCATCATGCGCAGACCATAGGCATCCTCTTCAAGGCCATCCCCCAGCCCCTGATAGGCTGTATCTATAAAGGGCACAAAGCCGCGCTCCAGCGCCAGGTCGGCAATCAGATCCCACTGCTCATGGGTTAAGTCTGCACCGGTGGGGTTGTGGCAGCAGCCATGCAACAGCACCATATCCCCGGCAGGCACCTGACGCAGAGTCTCCATCATAGCGTCGGTTTCAACCTGATGGCTGTCGCGATTGTAGTAAGGGTATTCCTTAATCTCAAAACCGGCACTGCCCAGCAGAGGAATATGATTGGGCCAGGTGGGTACACCTACCCAGAGTTTGGCATCTGGACGCGCCCGCTGAATAACCTCAGCGCCCACGCGCAGTGCACCTGAACCGCCCGGCGCCTGAATGCTTTTGATGCGCCCGGCATTGAGAATACTGTGGTCAGCACCAAACAGCAGTTCCAGAATGCGCTGGTTATAGTCTGGGTCTCCGGCAATGCCCTGATAGGCTTTGGTTGTCTCAAGTTGCATTAGCTGGGTTTCTGCCTCTTTGACAGAAGTCATCACCGGCGTATGGCCCCGATCATTCATATAGACGCCAACGCCTAGATCAATTTTATTAGTGCGGGCATCTGCTCTAAATGCAGCCATCAACCCCAAAATGGGGTCCATAGCCACGGGATTCAAACTTTCAAACATTGCGGTTTCCTGAAGTTGGGTTGGGGACAGTAAAATTTGGCCGCTAGTTTACTATGGATCGATAAATATTTTTAGCGATTTGCGTTTAGAAAGCCGATTACCGAGTTATTAAACTGCTCTGGCTTTTCAGCATGCAACCAATGACCGGCGCCCTCAATTATCTCAAGTTCAGAGGCGGGAAATAGCGAGCTGATCAGTGGCCGGTGTTTATCCTGAATGTAGGCCGACAGTTCGCCCTTCAAGAATAAGCAGGGCCCAGCAAAAGGAGGACCCTCGGGGGCATCCACCAGGCTGTTGCTGTAGTTGGCCACAATGGATGCAACATTGAGCTTAAGGCTTAAACCGCCATGACTATCGCGCTGCAGATTTTTTAGTATAAAGCCCCTGGTAGCCATATCGGGAATATAGCCCGCCAGTATCTGGTCTGCGACAGTGCGACTCTCGACAGTACTGTTGTGCAATTCACTAAGAGCATCCACCACATGGCTGTTTGCCTGGGGGTAATTGACTGGCGCTATATCGGCCACCACCAGACTGCACACGCGATCTGGCCAGATCTGCGCTACCTGCATGCCAATCTTGCCGCCCAGTGAATGGCCAATCAGATGTGATTTGGATAACCCAAGGTCATCCATAAGCTCGACAATATCCCCAGCCATTAGAGGGATAGTCATCATTTCCTCATGGGGTGAGTCTCCATGGTTGCGCAGATCCACAGAGATAACGCGGTAGTCTGCCGACAGCTCTCGGGCCAGATTGCCCAGATTACTCAGCGAACCAAACATGCCATGCATCAGAATAACCGCAGGTTTAGCGTCCGATTCTGCTGCGCCCTTATCAGGGGCACCCTGCTCTACATAGTTCAGCTTCATTAATTGCTCTGGGATTACCCTTAAATTGCAGATTTACTGGGCCGCGCGTTTGCGATACTTCTCTTTGTTTTTACGCCCCTGTTCATAGAGCATGGGACGCAAGCTGCGGCGCAGGCCAGGGAATAAATAACTTAACGTGGTCATTTTGGCACCAAAGGTCGGCATGGAAATCTCCGTCGCTTCGCCAGCAGCCAAAGCCACCACCGCGTCGGCCACCTGCTCCGCCGAGCTCATGGGCTGAGAGAACACAATATCTTCCACCTGATCTATCTCATCCATAATAAAGCCAGTATCGACCGGACCAGGAGAAACCACACCCACATGGATATTAGCCTCTTTTAACTCATCGGCAAGGGCATAGGTAAAGGCACGAAGCCCCGCCTTGGTGCTGGAATAAGTGGCAGCACCCTGCAGAGGCGCACGGCCAGCCAGAGAACCAATGTTGACGATGGCACCAGAGCCGGCGCGGCGTAAGAAGGGAATAGCGGCACAGGACAACACAATGGGTGCACGCAGATTAATATCAACCATAGCAGCAACCTCTTCCGGCGCCACAGTCTCAAGATCACCGCGAGCATGCATACCGGCATTGTTAATCACCACATTCACCTGACCAAACTTGGTCTCAGCTTTTTTCAGCAGCTTGATACAGTCATTGGAATCTGCCACGTCCATAGCCACAGTCAGCACTTCGCAGCCCATACCGCGCAGTTCTTTGGAAATCTTATTCAGCCCGGCACGACCGCGCGCGACCAGCACCAGCTTCGAATTTAGTGCAGCAAATGCCCGGGCACAGGCTGCACCCACTCCTGCAGAGGCGCCAGTAATAACCACTGTCTTGCCCGCAAAATTTCTGTTCATTTTTAAACCTTTTTATTTTAATTTTTCTAATTACAGCAGATCGGCCAATGCACCTTCGAGTAGAGGATACTGGAAGTTAAAACCACTGTCTTGAACTTTACGCGGAATTACCCTCTGACCCTGCAATAGCAACTCTTCACCCATTTGCCCAAACAGTAGTTTAACCACTGGCCCAGGCATGGGAAAAATAGCAGGCCGATGCAAGGCTGCGCCCAATGCCCGGGTAAAGTCACGATTGCGCACAGGATTGGGGGCCGTTGCATTGACTGGGCCACTGAGTTCAGCCTTGTCGACAGAATATAAAATTAAAGCCACCATATCGCTGATATGAATCCAGGGCATCCACTGCCGGCCATCGCCCACCGGCCCTCCGAGGCCCAACTTAAAGGGTGGCAACATCTTGGCCAGAGCCCCCTCCTCGCCCAGCACAATGCCAGTGCGCAAACGCACCAGCCTGATGCCCAGTGACTCGAAAGGCGCCGCACTCTTCTCCCAGCTTTTACAGAGCTGATGGGAGAAGTTATCCACCGCAGCCGCTGATTCATCGACAGGCTTATCCTGGGCATTGCCTGCCCCGTAGTAACCTATTGCCGAGCCACTGACCAGCACCTCGGGTTGCTGCTCTCTGGCAGCGAAAAACTGATATAGGGCCTCGGTGGTTGCCACCCGACTACTGATAAATTTTTGCTTCCGAGCCTCAGTCCAGCGGCCAGCCGCTAAAGGTTCCCCGGCGAGGTTAACCACAGCATCTACAGTCTGATCGTCGCCAAGCCTATCCAGCGACTCTATCAGCCTGACCTCGGCGGGCAACCTGCGGGCCGCGGCGACAGTATCACGGGTCAATACCACAACCTGCCAGCCCCGAGCACTAGCCTCAGTGCTAAGATGGCGGCCAATAAAGCCAGTTCCACCAGTGATTAATATAGTCTTCATAAGGCCTCTCCTATTGGCGTTTTATACGAGCCAAAATCCATTAATGACCACAATAATTATTTTGCTCCCCAGTCAGTGTATTGCTATTATAGTTGATCCCTGAAGTTAATAATTTTCCCTACAAACAAACACCACCGGGCATTTATATGAGTCTTGCTGATAGAGTATTGGCGGTAAACAACGATCTTCCCATTCGCACCGATGAGCCGGTGCACAGCGGCAAAGTGCGCTGCGTCTACTGGCTGACCGCAGCCGATAGCCGCCGTCTGATCGCTGAACATAATTACGATGTAGCTCCAGATGCGCCGCTGGCCATTATGGTTATCAGTGACCGTATTTCAGCTTTCGAATGCATCTGGCATGGCGAAGGTGGCATGAATGGTATTCCAGGTAAAGGGGCTGCACTCAACGCCATCTCTAACCAGTGGTTTAAGCTATTTCGTGAGAAGGGACTGGCTGACAGCCATATTCTCGATGTTCCCCACCCTCTGGTGTGGATTGTGCAAAAGGCCCGTCCGGTAATGATTGAAGCCATCTGCCGCCAGTATATTACCGGCTCTATGTGGCGCTCCTACGCTAAGGGCGAGCGCGATTTCTGCGGCATACAGATAGCCGAAGGCCTGGAGCGCGATCAGAAGCTCCCCGAGCTACTGATCACTCCCTCCACCAAAGGTATTCTCACTGGTATACCAGGTGTTCCAGAGGTCGATGATGTCAATGTCTCGCGTGCGGATATCGAGAACAACTACCAGAGCTTTAAATTTAATTCTCACGACGATATTGATATCTATGAGAAATTGCTGGGTGAAGGCTTTGACGTAATCAGTGACGAGCTGGCCAAGCTGGACCAGATATTTGTCGACACAAAGTTTGAATTTGGCTATGTCACCGACCGTGCTGGCAACGAAAAACTGATCTATATGGATGAAGTCGGCACCCCAGATTCATCGCGTATCTGGGATGGTCCAAGTTACCGAGAGGGTAAGGTGGTAGAGAACTCCAAAGAGGGTTTCCGCCAGCTGCTGCTCAGCCACTTCCCAGATCCGGATATTTTGCTGGACAAAAACCGTATGGATGAGCGCCGCGCTCTAGCTGAAGATAATGACCTGCCAGAGTCAGTGATGATGGCAGTATCAGAAACCTATGTCAGCATGGCCGAGAAAATTACCGGCCAGCCACTGGTTATCTCCGATAACCCTAAAGCAGAGATTATTGAGATTCTCCAAGAAAAGTACGGGCTAATCGACTAGCATTCGATAATATTGACTGGCACCTCGAGAACATGAGTTGCCAGTCCGCCCCGCGACGTTTCCTTGTAGCGCTTATTCATATCCTCACCCGTCTTGCGCATGGTACGAATCACCTTGTCGAGGGACACAAAATGCGAGCCATCGCCGCGCAGAGCCATGCGCGCCGCATGTATCGCTTTGACCGAAGCCATGGCATTACGCTCTATACAGGGCACCTGCACCAGCCCGCCCACCGGGTCACAGGTGAGTCCAAGATTATGCTCCATACCAATTTCCGCAGCATTCTCAACCTGAGCAGGGCTGCCACCCAACACCTCAGCCAATGCGCCGGCAGCCATAGAACAGGCAGAACCCACCTCCCCCTGACAACCTACCTCTGCTCCGCTGATAGAAGCATTCTTTTTATATAGAATACCAATGGCAGCAGCAGTCAGCAGAAACCTCACCACCATCTCATCCGAGGCGCCGGGAACAAATCTCATATAGTAGTGCAGTACAGCCGGAATAATACCCGCCGCCCCATTGGTAGGCGCAGTCACCACCCGGCCGCCGGCGGCATTTTCTTCATTCACAGCCAGAGCATAGAGAGTGACCCAATCCAGCACCGATAGTGGATCCGCCATAGCCGCCTCTGGTCTATGCAGTAACTGTTGGTGCAGCTCGCGGGCACGGCGAGGCACATTGAGACCACCAGGCAGAATGCCGCCATTGGCAATACCATTGCCAACACAGGCCTGCATAACAGCCCATAGATGCAGCAAGCCGTCCCTGGTCTCCTGCTCAGAGCGCCAGGCTTTTTCGTTTTCAAGCATGACATCAGAGATGCTCAGCCCCTGCTCAGTGCATAGCTGTAACAACTCATTGGCACTGTCAAAACCATAGGTCAGCTGCTTGCTATCCTCCACTATGCAGTCTGAGCCAGTTGCAGACTCATCAACCACAAAACCACCACCTACCGAGAAAAAGGTGCGCTTACTGAGCTCAGCGCCGGCCTGATCAAAAGCCGTAAAAATCATACCGTTGGGATGGAACGCCAGCGCCTTGCGGCGGTGCAGTTTAAAGTCCAGATCATGATTGTAGTTAATTGCATGCTCCCCCAGCAGACAGAGACGTCCGTTGTCACGGATAGCCGCCACTCGTCCGGCAATAGAAGGCACATCCACCTGATCCGGAAGCTCTCCTTCTAACCCCAGCAATACTGCCTTGGGCGTGCCATGTCCTTTGCCCGTAGCCCCCAGAGAGCCATAGAGCTCAGCAGTTATGCGGCTGACCTGATTGAGAATCCCATCAGACTTAAGAGCCCGGACAAATTGATTGCCCGCCAACATAGGCCCAACCGTATGGGAACTCGAAGGGCCTATACCCACTTTAAATAAATCAAATGCACTTATAGCCATGCTCTAAATCTCTACTCTTAATCTCTAGCACAATCGCCCCCAACAACCTGGGCAGAACTCAAGGCCTATTCAAGGCCCCCGTAACATTTAAAAATAGACTATGAATAACCGTTTAGCGATATCTCAATGTTCGAGGCTGCAGATATTAAGGGCCCGTGATATTCACCGTGATAACAAAACCGACCAGAGTATGGCTGTACCCGCCAAAGTGGATAAAAACTTCCTGAAACTATTACATTTACTGGATGTTTGAGTTAGAGTCTTGCGTTTCCAAACCGATGTGGCAGCAAGTAATGACCGAACAACAAAGTATTAATATCGATGCACGCAAGCTATTTAATTTGGGCGCGAACTTATTAGTGGCCGCCTTTGTCAGGCAAAAACCGGAGACAGCTAAAAAGCTGTTTAAGGACCTGAAACAGGGTATCAAGGTAAGCTCCGGACAGCTAACCTCAGAAAACTCAGGCGCCGTTATTCCCATTAAATTAGAGCTAGACCGCAGCGAGTATCGCGGGCAGTTTAACTTTCCCAACTTTGATATCGCCATCAGGTCACTGTTGCAAAAATTTGAAACCGAGGTGCGCAAAGATAAAGAACTTAAAGAACTGCGTACCCTTACTAATGAGGCCAATGGTGGCGTTCTGTTTAATCTCCCGAGCGGTGTTGAGATCGATGGCGAAATCAATGTATTGATGATGTCGGTAGAACCCCATGACGACTGTCTGGTGGTGCGCCTGATGTTTATGGATCCCGCCCAGTTTGAAATCTAGGAAACCCTGAAATAAAGGCTCTGGATAATGACTACTAGATTACAGGACTTCAGCGATAAGCTAGCAGCTATAATGCCAGAGATTGGCAGCGACCGCCTACCCTCACTGCTCCTGAGTATGCTTAAAGGTATGGTGCCTTTCGACAATGCACTTATTATCCATTATTACCGCAGTGAAATACCCCAGGTTCATTACAACGATATTCCTCCGCTGGAGAGAGAGAGTCAGATTGATCTGTTTATCAATGGCGCCTATCTCCTGGACCCTTTTTATCGCGCCGCCGTCGATGCAAAGCAATCTGGACTGCACAGACTGAGCGACCTGGCACCTGAGGGTTTTGAAAAAACCGAGTACTACCGCAGTTATTTCAAGCATACGGAAATCAAGGATGAAATTGGCTATATTGTTCATATTGCCCCGCATCAGTTTCTGAATATTTCTCTTAGCCGCCTATCTTTTGCCCAGCGTTTTAATCGCAGTCAGATCGCTATGCTCGCGGATATTACTGCGGTAGTAGAGACTATCTGCAAGGCGCAGTGGGGTGCGGAAATTAAGTCTAAGGATTCAACAGGCGCTGGTAACCAGCTACCTAATCAGCTGGATAGTGCGCTTAAACATTTTGGTACTGCTTATCTAACTGATCGCGAGTCTCAGGTGGTGCAGTTGTTTTTGCATGGTCATTCGACCAAGTCGATTGCGGAGCGTCTGGGAATTTCTCCTGAAACGGTTAAGCTGCATCGCAAGAATAGTTACGCTAAGTTGGATGTTTCTTCCCAGGCGGAATTGTTTTATTTGTTTATCGATTCGCTGGCCAGTTTGACTAGTTATTCTGGTGGTGATCCGTTGGTTGGGTATTTGTAGGTATTTTTTGTTGGGGAGATCGTGCCACAGAGCATCTGGAGAGTCCCTTGAGATCAGTCAGGACCCGCTTATAAGCACAGTTAACCTACCCATGATCTCAGCAACCAACTAACCAAATACCACCAAATCATCCTCCAAGCCCCCAGAAATACTATCCCCAGGCGCAAACTTGCCAGCCAAAATACTCTCAGCCAGCGGATTCTCAATCAACTGCTGAATAGTTCGCTTCAATGGCCGCGCCCCATAAACAGGATCAAAGCCAACCTCCAACAACTTATTCATCACCGCATCACTAAGCACCAGATTCAGATCATGCTCCGCCAACCGGCGATTGAGCAACTCAAGCTGAATACCAGCAATCCCCGCCAACTCATCTTTGGCTAACGGATGGAACACCACAGTCTCATCCACCCGATTGATAAACTCCGGCCGAAAATGCGCACCCACAACATCCATCACCGCCGACTTCATCGTCTCGTAATTCTCCTCACCCGCCAGCATCTGAATCACATCAGAGCCCAGATTAGAGGTCATCACAATCACTGTATTTTTAAAATCAACCGTACGGCCCTGACCATCAGTCAAACGACCATCGTCCAGCACCTGCAATAGAATATTAAACACATCTGGGTGAGCCTTCTCCATCTCATCCAGCAGCAGCACCGAATAGGGGCGACGACGCACAGCCTCAGTAATATAGCCGCCCTCCTCATAGCCCACATAACCTGGAGGAGCACCAATTAGCCTGGCCACAGAATGTTTCTCCATAAACTCCGACATATCAATGCGCACCATTGCATCCTCACTGTCGAATAAAAACTCCGCCAGAGACTTACATAATTCAGTTTTACCCACACCAGTAGGTCCCAAAAATAAAAACGAACCATTGGGCCGATTGGGATCAGCCAGACCAGCTCGGGAACGACGCACCGCATTGGACACAGCAACCACCGCCTCATTCTGACCCATCACTCGACAGTGCAGAGACTCCTCCATGCGCAACAACTTATCGCGCTCGCCCTCCAGCATCTTAGACACTGGTATACCAGTCCATTTAGAGACCACCTCGGCAATCTCTTCCTCGGTCACCTTATTGCGCAGCAGCTGTTTTTCTGCCTGCTCCTCGGCGCCAGCACTGGCCAACTGTTTCTCAAGCTCAGGAATAATGCTGTACTGAATCTGCGCCATCTGCTCCAAATTACCAGCGCGATGGGCAGCCTCAAGATTAACCTTAGCCTGCTCAAGTTCCGCCTTAATATGGGTAGCGCCTTGCATAGAAGCTTTTTCAGCTTTCCATATTTCCTCTAAGTCAGCATATTCCTTTTCCAGTTCCGCAATATCGTCTTCAAGTTTTTTCTGACGTTTTTTAGCAGCCGCGTCACTGTCCTTTTTCACCGCCTCGCGCTCAATTTTTAATTGAATTAAGCGGCGCTCCAGACGATCCATCTCCTCCGGCTTGGAATCAATCTCCATACGAATACGACTACCCGCCTCATCAATCAGATCAATCGCCTTGTCCGGCAACTGGCGATCAGTGATATAGCGCTGGGAAAGTTTAGCCGCAGACACAATCGCACTGTCAGTGATCTCAACGCCATGGTGCACCTCATAGCGCTCCTTCAGGCCACGGAGAATGGCAATAGTGTCCTCCTCAGTGGGTTCCTCCACTAACACCTTCTGAAAGCGCCGCTCCAGAGCAGCATCCTTCTCAATATTCTGCCGATACTCATCCAGGGTGGTGGCACCTACACAGTGCAACTCACCCCGGGCCAGAGCAGGCTTGAGCATATTGCCCGCATCCATAGAGCCCTCGGCCTTACCCGCACCCACCATGGTATGAATCTCATCGATAAATAGAATAATCTGGCCTTCCTGCTTTGAAAGGTCCTTAAGCACCGCCTTCAGGCGCTCCTCAAAATCGCCGCGAAACTTGGCGCCCGCCAATAGCGACCCCAGATCCAATGTCAGCACCCGCTTATTATTTAAACCCTCAGGTACTTCACCATTGACAATTCGCTGAGCCAGACCCTCAACAATCGCCGTTTTACCCACACCGGGCTCACCGATTAATACCGGGTTATTTTTAGTGCGGCGCTGCAACACTTGAATGGTGCGGCGTATCTCATCATCTCGGCCTATTACCGGATCCAGCTTGCCCTGTTCAGCTCGCTCGGTCAGATCAATGGTGTATTTATCCAGTGCCTCACGCTGGCCTTCCGCATCAGCATCGGTCACAGCCTCACCGCCACGAACAGCTTCGATGGCCGCCTTGGCTTTATTAAGATCACCAAATTTGCCCAGAGTCTTGCCCAGCAGGCCGGTATCTTCCAGAGCAGCCCAGAGGACCATTTCACTAGAGATAAACTGGTCGCCCTTCTGCTGTGCCGCGCGGTCCGCCATATTCATCAGCCGTCCCAGATCCTGGGATAAATTGGCATCACCAGTGGGCTTAGAGACCTTGGCTAACTGATCAAGCTGACTGTTTAATGCCTCCTGCAGACCATTGGCATCAAAGCCCGCACGGTTGAGGATCGGCCGCACCGAACCACCCTGCTGATTAAGCAGGGCCAAAAGTAGATGAGCGGGTTCAATAGCAGAATGATCATTGCCCACAGCAATTGACTGAGCTTCGGCAAGCGCATTTTGCAGTTGGTTAGTTAACTTATCGATTCGCATGAGATACCCCGGTTAAAAATTATTGCCTGTTATATAAGTTGGGGATACAAAGCAGACATTTCAATGGGGTCGCCCGACAGAGTTGATTAAAATCAATGGATATAAAAAAACCCCGCAACTGAACAGTTGCAGGGTCTTTTTGAATGGCAGAAAACTTACTTCTTCGGCAACCAGATTGAGCCCAGCTGCATAATCAGCAAAGAGCCAATAAATACGCCCTGCGCAAGGTTAGGCACTATATTAAATGCAGCGCCCGGATCCATATTCTCAACAAAGCTCTGGGCAACTGGGCTAATAGCCACATCTGCTGCCTGAAGAGAGGCCAGGCCAGCAGCGATACTGTTACTGTTCCACTCATACCAGCCAGTATTTATAGCAATAAAGTAAGCCACGGAAAGACAAAAACCTGTTCCCGCCAGTTTCGTTATCAGGTTGGAATCTTCAGAATTTCTGATACTGAGTGCCACTCGAAGCGCCACCCAAGCTAAAAAAGCTACACCAATAAATTGTGCACCGGCAGCAGATTGACCCATATTATAAGTTTGCCACATATCTAATTCAGTCATGTTGTACCCCTGTAGAAAATTAATATTAGTTCTTTAGTTGCCTACAAAAATTAGCTTTGTTCGCAGCTTCATTTTATCAGCGAGGCTACTATGTAAGGCTTAATACAAAAATGCAAATTCAGGGGCCTAGGCAAAAAAACAAAAGAACAAAGAGCAGAACAAAGATGGACCTATAAAAAAACCCGCTAAAAGCGGGTTTTTTTATACCGGGTGATTCACATATCTAAGCCTGATTGAGCGCCGTCGTCATCTCGATCACCGCCTTCTTGCCATCGCCATAGACCATTAATGTATGGTCCATTGCAAACAGCGGATTGGGCAATCCAGCAAAGCCCGGGCTGAGCGATCTCTTAATCACCACCACATTTTTAGCCTTATCCACATTGAGAATTGGCATGCCATAAATGGGGCTACCCTCAGACTCGCGGGCCATTGGATTAGTGACATCATTGGCACCGATAATTATTACCACATCAGTGTCTTCAAAAGTGGGGTTGATTCTATCCATCTCCACCAGTTTGTCGTAAGGCACCTCGGCCTCGGCCAGCAATACATTCATATGGCCAGGCATACGACCAGCCACAGGATGAATACCATACTCAACTTCCGTTCCTCGGGCTTCCATAGCATCAGCCAATTCCCGCACCGCGTGCTGGGCCTGAGCCATCGCCATACCATAGCCGGGCACAATAACCACGCGCTCGGCCATTTCCAGCATCAAAGCCACTTCATCTGGCTGGGCGCTGGTGACCTTGCCCGCATAGATTTCATCCGCATCCACGGTTTCACCACCGGCCGCCATCTTGCCAAACAGCACATTGGCCAGTGATCGATTCATGGCCACACACATAATCTGAGTCAAAATCAGACCAGAGGTACCCACCAGAGAACCAGCGACAATCAGTACCGTATTGCCCAGGATAAAGCCCGCCAGTGCCGCAGCTATACCAGAGTAGGAGTTAAGCAGAGCGATAACCACCGGCATATCGGCGCCACCAATAGGCATTACCAGAAACAGACCAAGCAATAGAGCCAGGCCCACAATACTGACCATAGCCACTGTATTGCCTGGATTAATAACCAGAGAAACCACAGCAGCCAGTGCCGCTATCAGGAAGATAGCATTGCCAATCGGGCCACCAGGTAAGCCATAGCTCTTTTTCATCAGCTCCTGCAGCTTGGCAAAGGCAATAAAGCTACCAGTCAGGGTCACTGCACCGATTAGCACTGTCAGGCCAATGGATACCAGCGCAATAGTAGCCTCGGCACCCTGTCCAAAGGCACTGGCACTGGTTACAACTGGGGTAAGAATATCGGCAAATGAGGTGGGCGCCTGGCCCAGCTTGGAGTAGTACTCGGCTAGAGCAATAGTCAGAGAAGCGCCACCACCAAAGCCATTCAACAGTGCCACCATCTGCGGCATGGAGGTCATTTGAATTCTCAGTGCCATGGTGGCACCAATAATGCCACCCACCAGCACACCGGCGATGATATAACTGAAGTTAACTATACTGCTATCGAGCAGGGTGATAACAACGGCCAGTAGCATACCCAACGCTGACAAGGTATTTCCACGCACGGCAGTTTTAGGTTTTGTCAGCCCTTTGATACCCAGAATAAACAGGATACCGGCAACCAGATAAACGAAATTTACAAAAGTCTGATCCATCGCTTACTTCCTCTTAAACATGGCAAGCATGCGATTAGTCACTAAATAACCACCTACTACATTGATGGTCGCGAGAGTCACGGCGATAAAGCCAAGACCATTCACCAATATGGGAGAAGTATCGGACCCTGCGGCCAACAGCGCACCAACCAATGTAATACCAGAGACCGCATTGGTGCCCGACATTAATGGCGTGTGCAATGTTGGCGGCACCTTGGTAATAAGTTCAACGCCAAGAAACAGCGACAGCACAAATAGCGCCAATAATAGTATTAGGATTTCCATGGTTTAAGCTCCTTCCGGCTGAGTCTGTGGCTCTAGCTCTGGCAGATTGAGTAACTTGCGCATATGGGGATGGGGAATCTCACCCTTATGGGCAACAACGGTGCCTGCAACAATTTCGTCATTAAAGTCGAGGTTAAGGTTGCCTGAGTCGTCGAGAATCAACTCCAGCAGAGTCTGCATATTTTTGCCCAGCATCTGGCTGGCATGGTAGGCCAGCTCAGAGGGCACATTTTCTGGACCCAGAATAGTCACATCATGGGCAACCACTGTTTGACCCTGCTCGGTCAAATCACAGTTGCCACCGCGCTCGGCGGCCAGATCCACAATCACTGAGCCAGGCTTCATGGCCTTAACCATATCCTCGGTCACCAGAATCGGCGACTTGGCACCAGGAATAGCTGCCGTAGTAATAATAATATCCTGCTGAGCCACCACTTCGGTCATTAGCTCGCGCTGTCGACGCAGGAAGTCTTCACCCTGCTCTTTGGCATAGCCACCAGCACCTTCAGACTCACCGGTATCCAGATCCAGTTCAACCGGCTTGGCACCCACAGACAGAATCTGTTCACGGGCTGCGGGGCGCACATCATAGGCTTCCACAACAGCGCCGAGACGCTTGGCCGTGGCACAGGCCTGCAATCCGGCGACACCCACACCCATAATCAATACTCGCGCTGGCTGTAATGTACCCGCAGCGGTCATCAACATAGGGAATATTCGTGCTGCAGCAGAGGCTCCCATCAGCACAGCCTTATAGCCCGCCAGAGTAGCCATGGATGAAAGCACATCCATACTTTGGGCGCGGCTGATTCTGGGCACTAATTCCAGGGCTATGGCAGTGGCTCCCTTATCGGCAACCGCTTGCGCTGCCTGGGGTGAAGCCAGTGGGTCCATCATACCGATAATCAACTGACCACTGCGCAGCAACGCCAGGTCAGCGTCACTGTTTTCGTTGTTGGAGCCAAAGCTCTGCACCTGCAAAATAATATCTGCACTGGCAAATAGCTCTGCGCGATCCGTTGTCACCGCAGCACCAGCAGCGGTGTATTCCGCATCAGGATAACCTGCTGCACTACCTGCATCTGCTTGAATCAGTACCTTTACACTTTTGTCCGTTAGAGACTGGACATTGGCAGGGGACATGGCGACACGTTTCTCACCGGTTTTGATTTCCGAGGGAATTCCGATAATCACTCAATTCTCCTAAATTTTGGGAAATGGACAATTACATTTCTATAATTTGCGTGAATGCTAGCAAATAAAATCACCGGCGAGTAATCGATTTGGGAATATTAGCTATTACAAATTAGTGATAGTCCAGAAACTCCGCAACCTGCGGGGCATGCAGCCGTACTTTCTATCTAACCATCTAACTATCTAAAAGATTGACTGGACTCAGTTAATTCGGGAAACGGAAAAATCGGCCAGAGAAACCATTACCGACTTAAATCTACTCTCGGGTAAATGCTCCAGGGCTTGCACTGCCAGGTCAGCCTCCATACGAGCGCGCTCCATACTATAGTCAATGCCCCCGGAAGCCTGCACAGCGCTTAGAATGCCACAAAAATGCTCTTTGCTTTTATGGGTAATGGCATCACAAATTAAACTGCGCTGGTCTTCCCCCACATGATCCCTGGCAAAAATCAACGGCAGAGTCATTTTGCCCTCAGCCAAATCACCGCCAACATTTTTGCCTATGGACTCAACATCTCCCTGATAATCCAGAATATCGTCAACAATTTGAAATGCCATACCCAGATGTCTGCCATAGTCTGCCATGGCCTTGGATTCGGTGCCCGCGAGCACAGCGCCTGTCTCTGCCGCAGCTTCAAATAGCTTGGCGGTTTTGCGGTAAATCACCTGCAGATAGATATCCTCGCCAATGGTCGGGTTACCTGCATTGGCCATCTGCTGAACTTCGCCCTCGGAGATCACATTGGTAGCATCAGCCATAAGGCCCATAATTGGCATATCGCCAACCTCCACCAACATCTGAAAAGCTCGGGAATACAGGAAGTCACCGACCAGCACACTGGGAGCATTGCCCCACTGAGCATTGGCGGTTTCACGGCCCCGTCTCAGCGCAGACACATCAACCACATCATCGTGCAACAGGGTTGCCGTATGAATAAACTCAATAACAGCAGCCATCTTTAAATGTTGCGAGCCCTTGTAGCCATTGGCCAGGGCGCTGAGCAACAGGACCACAGGGCGCAACCTCTTGCCACCAGACTCAACAATATAATGGCCAATATTCTCAACCAGCCCCACATCTGATTGCAGCTGGCTGACAATCAGTTGGTTGACGGCAGAAAATTCTTCTTTAATGGCTTCGTGGAAAGGCAGCATTGCTTATTGGGTTCGCCGATTGTTATCCGAGGTGCATGCTAGGCAGACCCTGCCTTTCTGTCAACCCAAAATGTCCCGCCAGCCCAGCTCCAGCGCTATATTTGTCTGCCAACACTGGGTTTAATGGTTGCCGCAACGGGCAGAACTGGGTACGATGCACGCTTCACACCAACTCTCAAGGAACCCATGTCCTTCAGCCCAAAATCCTCATATTCAAAAGAAGAAATACTCGCCAGTAGCCGCGGCGAATTGTTTGGTCCAGGTAACGCCAAACTCCCAGCCCCCAATATGCTGATGATCGACCGCATTGTCGAAATTAACAATGACGGCGGCAAACATGGCCTGGGGCAGATTATCGCCGAAATCGATATCAATCCTGACCTCTGGTTCTTTGACTGTCATTTCGAGGGTGATCCAGTTATGCCAGGCTGTCTGGGTCTGGATGCACTGTGGCAGCTAGTTGGGTTCTTTTTGGTCTGGAATGGCAATAGCGGCCGGGGCCGTGCGCTGGGTGCAGGCAACGTAAAGTTCTTTGGGCAGATATTACCTACAGCTAAAAAAGTCACCTATAAGCTGGATCTCAAGCGATTGGTGCAGCGTCGGCTTATAATGGGCATCGCCGATGGCTCTGTTGAGGTAGATGGCCGAGAAATCTATACTGCAGAAGATTTGAAGGTTGGCCTTTTTTCCAGCACTGATGACTTTTAACCGCACCCTGTAATTTAACCAATATAGCTAACCTGGAACTTCAGCGAGAGGACTATCGATGAGACGCGCAGTAATTACCGGACTTGGAATTGTGTCCTGTCTGGGCAACGACAGGGAAACCGTCACCAAGTCACTGCGAGACGGCATTTCTGGCATTCGCCGTCGCGAAGATTTTGTTGAAATGGGGCTGCGCTGTCATGTGGGTGCGGTACTGGATATAGATCCCAAAGAGCATATCGATCGCAAGGTGCTGCGTTTTATGGGTGCCTCTGCCTCCTATGCCTATATTGCTACCGATCGTGCAATCGCCGATGCCGGACTCAGCGAAGAGATGGTTTCAAACCCGCGCACCGGCCTGGTAATGGGCGCAGGCGGCGTATCTGGAGAGATGTTTACTGAAAGTATTGATGTTATGCGCGAGCGCGGCATCAAGCGAGCTGGCCCCTACAGAGTGACTCAGATTATGGCCAGCACAGTCTCTGCCTGTGTCGCCACCCCCTTTAAGATCAAGGGCGTTAACTATTCCATGGCCTCGGCATGCGCCACCAGCGCCCACTGTATAGGTCATGCCCTGGAGCTAATTCAGCTGGGCAAGCAAGACATAATTCTGGCAGGCGGTTCCGAAGATATGCACTGGTCAATGGCTGGCCCCTTCGACGCCATGGGTGCACTGACCAGCAAGTACAATGACAACCCAGCAGTGGCTTCAAGAGCCTATGATGCCGAGCGCGATGGCTTTGCACCGGGTCTCGGGGCTGGAACCGTGGTAGTTGAAGAGCTTGAACATGCCCTTGCCCGCGGTGCCAATATTATCTGCGAAATTACTGGCTACGGCGCCACTTCAGACGGGGCAGATATGGTTTCTCCATCTGGTGAGGGTGCAGAGCGCAGCATGAAGATGGCAATGGAAACCGCCAGTGGGCCCATTGACTATATCAATGCCCATGGCACCAGTACGCCAGTTGGCGATATTGCCGAACTGGGGGCGATTCGCAATACCTTTGGTGACAACTGCCCGGATATCAGCTCCACTAAATCACTCTCAGGCCATAGCCTGGGTGCTGCTGGCGTGCACGAAGCAATCTACTGCATGCTGATGATGGAAGCTGGTTTTGTGACAGCCTCCGCCCATATAGATAAACTCGACGAACATGCAGAGGGGCTGCCCATACTGCTCGAAACCAAAGAAAAGCAGCTGGATCGTGTTATGTCCAATAGCTTTGGCTTTGGCGGCACCAACGCAACATTGGTCATGGAGCGCTTCAATGGCTAATCCTATCCAGTGGCAATAAAAAATAGGCACATAAAAAAAGGGAGCCAGCAATATGGCTCCCTTTTTGCCTTTTTGCCGCAGAGATTACAGGGCAGCTAAAATAGCCTCGGCGCTAGAACCTTCCAGAGCGCCAGCATCCACATTGAGCAGGCTGACCACACCGTCATCAACAACCATAGCGAAACGCTGGCTGCGCGTGCCCATACCAAAACCGCTGCCGTCTAACTCAAGACCCAGAGCCTTGGTAAAGTCGCCATTGCCATCGGCAAGCATCATCAGATGATCAGCGTTGGCACTCTGGCCCCAGGCATGCATCACAAAGACATCATTGACTGACATACAGGCAACGGTATCCACGCCTTTGGCTTTAATGTCATCAACATGAACAACAAAACCCGGCAGATGGGCCGCTGAACAGGTTGGCGTAAAGGCGCCGGGAACAGCAAAAAGAACAATCTTTTTACCGGTAAAAATATCTGCAGTGCTAATGCCCTCAGGACCCTCGGCACCCATAATGGTAAACATTCCCTCGGGGATTTTATCGCCAACTTGAATTGTCATATCGACCTCATTGATTTTTAGTTTTTAAAGTAAGGCAGCGACCAGCTGAGCTTGACGCCACCCAAAAATAGTTGTGCTGATAGACCTAGAATGGTTATAATGATATGTAACTAATCCGTGTGTGTGTGTGTTTTCAATTAAATTAATAATAACACTGGAGAATAAGGCCATAAAGGCTGAAATTAAAATCATTATTCCGCTAATATTTAGAAAGTGTAATGTATTTTGTAAAATTTAAGCCATTTTAAAGCGATTTGAGCGCTTATTCTTTACACTAATAACTAACACAAAAGCTAAACTTTACTCCTGTAATAAGTCGCCTCACCAACACCAATCGTCTTACAAGCTTTAGCAACAGAATAGCCCTGCTCTCTGAGGGCGTCCACAGCTTTCAACATTTCACTATCAATTTGCTTCCGGCCTTTATACTTACCTTCGGCTTTAGCCCTGTTGATCCCTATGCGCTGTCTTTCAAGCAGCTGCTCTTTTTCTAGCTCAGCAAGACCGCTCAACATAGTAAACATGAGCTTACCAACTCCACTGGTAATGTCGATACCTTGGAGTTGATCAACGTAGACCTCAACGCCTTGCTCTTGAAGCTGCTCTACAACCTCTAAAACTTCTGATGTTTTCCTACCCAGTCTCGAAACGTGATACACAATCAGGGCATCACCACGATTAAGTTTTTTAAGGAGCTTCTGAAACTTAGGCCTGTCAGTTGTTGTGCCAGTAAATTTCTCTTGGACAACAGAATCGTGTTCGTATTTATCCGCTAAGTAGTCGGCTTGCTGCTTAACATTTTGATCTTCTGTACTGACTCTTGCATAGATGTATCGCATTGCTATCACTCAACCTTAGGATATAGTGATAGTCTATCATTAGGGTGGTAACGACGCTATCAGTGATAGCATTTATCCAACAATTAATTTCTATCTATAGGGAATGGTCTATTGGGAGCAATAACAGACTGATGGATTCTCTGGCATCCATTTTTCATGCTGCTTTGGATTATCTTTTAAAGGTAAGAAAGAGGCCGTTATGTGCCAATAAGAGACGGATCGTCTCTGCTCATATGGTCACATTTACTATGCCACTACAGTACATTAATCCTAGCAACTAATAACACAATAAGGGTTCTCGGAAGAAGTAGCCTTGTTGTAGGGTGTTATCATTAAAGTAAAAAAAGTATTGAACTTTCTATCGATCTCTTTAGACTAATTAACATCCATTTTTAACTGAAGGTTCCAAATTAGGTGCGAAACGCTTGCGTAAGCTCTTTCTTAGTGATTATCGTTTTACTGCAATCGCTTGCAGTATTCGCTGACGCGCACCAGTTCCATCAGTCCAATAATCAACACGATATCCTTGCAGAGCATATTCATGAACAGACCGTTGCTACTGCAGCTGATGATGTGGATCAGCAAAATGACGCGCTCGATTGTCAACACTGTTGTCAGTGCCACAGCACAGGAGTCTCCGTATTACCCGTTTCGTCTTGCCATATAGGCTTAATTAATACTCCTTCCGTGACATTTATGTATACGGATTTATACTCATACCAACCTTCCGGCTCGCTTTACCGCCCTCCAATCGTTTAGTCCTCGCTTTTAGAAACGGTCGAAATCTTTCGACATTCACGATTCATTTAGTAGGGCTCAAATATGTTTTTCCATCAATGCTCAGGCTTGCGCCTGCGTTCTTACGCAGCCGTGGGGTTAGTTTTATTTTCTATCGTCTCGAAAGAGGCTTTTGCTCAAAATAGCGATAAACCGTTATCACTTCATCACGCCATTTCGAAAACCTTGGCTCAAAATCTTCAACTTCATCAATTTGATATAAAGAAAGATGTTCTTCTTGGCCGCAGGGAGACTAGTGAATTAACCTCCGCGCTGAATATCAGTATCGAGGTTGAAAACTTTGCGGGTTCCGGTGAGTTGTCTGGAGTGACATCGGCCGAAACCACACTCGCCTTATCTTCTGTCATCGAATTAGGCGGTAAGCGGCGCGCTCGTCTATCCGTGGCCAACGCACAACTGCAAACGTTCGACTACCAGCGTCAAGCCTTTACATTGGATGTTTTGGGTGATCTGACCAGTACGTTTATCCAGGCTCTTGAGGTTCAAGCGTTGTCAGAACTTGCTTTAGAAGCACGTAACCTTGCGCAAAGCACTCTAAAGATTGTCAAAAATCGATCGAGCCAGGGGGCCGCTCCGGAATATGAAGTTAAGCGTGCAAAATCTTCACTCTCACACTCTCAGCTACAGGTTGATGCGCTAGAGCAACAGTTTCAGCGATTACAGATCAAGATCGCCGCTTATTGGGGGGAAACCCTGCCTAGCTGGTCCAAACTCGATGGTGATATTTATACCTACGGTACGTCATCAGATTTCATTGCTTTATATGAGCGTGCTAAATCGTCACCTGCAATCGCCCAACTTGCTAGTGAATCGCGCTTGAAAAAGGCTCAGGTCTCGCTCGCCAAAACACAGTCCAAAGCCGATATAGGGTGGCAGCTTGGTGTTCGTCGATATGAAGATAATGGTGATACGGCGTTTACCGCTGGAGTGTCCATCCCATTGTTCGGTGGTAAACGTAACCGAGGGGCATTGAAATCCGCGATGGCATCTGAAAATGAAGTGGTTTACGAGCAGCAAACAGCACTACTGAAGTTACATGTACAGCTGTTTGAAGCCTATTCACAGCGGCAACAGCATGTCGCTGCGGTCAAGGTTTTTCGTTCAGACATATTGCCGGATTTATATGCTGCCTTAGCGTCAACTCAGAGCGCTTACGAAACCGGTCGATACAGTTATCAAGACTGGATAGCGGCACAAAAAGAGTTACTTGATGCGAAGCGATCACTCATTGAGAGCGCCGCCGCCGCATCACTCAATCAGGCCGTTATAGAACAATTAATTGCAGAGCCACTCAATTAGTCGGCAACGATAACCCAATAAACCCAATTTTATTTCGATGCATTAATGCTTCGAAAACACAGGATTAAAAAATGAAAAAGACATTTGCATTATTATTTATCATTTTTTGTACAAGCTTTACTGCTGCCGTCCAGGCTAGTGAAGAGCACGACCACAAACATTCTGAAGATAGTGCGCACGAAAAATCCCACGATCAGAAACATAGTAATAAAGAAAAACACGATGATGACGAGCATGGTCATGATCCAGAGAAAGAGCATGATCACGATGAAGGCTCTCATCATGAGGATGGAGATGAGGATGAGCAAGGACACGGCGAGGAAAACTCGACTGAAATTAATGACGTCATGGCTCAAAAGGTGGGCATCGAAATCGCGCAAACTGGATCGCAAACACTTCACCAAACATTCACAACCTATGGGCGTTTGACTACGGCGCCAGATAACACCAGTCATGTCCGTGCACGATTTCCGGGTATTGTTCGGTCTGTGGCGTTCAATATTGGCGATCAAGTTAAGGAAGGTGATCTGCTTGCCGTCATTGAATCCAATCAGAGTTTAAAGCGCTACGATGTTCGCGCACCGATTGGAGGCACAATTATTCAACGGCATGCTAATAAAGGGGAAATGACACAGGAACAGGTGTTGTTTTCGATATCAAGCTTAGAATCATTGTGGGCTGAGCTCCGTATTTTTTCAACACAACAACACACTATCAACATTGGTCAACCGATTCATATTACGGCAGGTAAAAAGCGTTTTGATTCACGCATTTCCCACTTATTACCAGCAGAAGAAGATTCGCCTTATCTTATCGTCCGAGCAAAAATCAACAACACGAAAAACAATTGGTTTCCAGGGTTGATGGTCGAAGGGAAAATCGTCATCAACGAATTTGAGGCACCGCTCGCCGTCAAGAATTCGGCTTTGCAAACTATGGGGGGACGCACCGGAATCTTTGTCAAAGGGCATGACGACTACCGCTTTACTCCGCTCGTTCTAGGCCGCAGCGACGACGAATTTACAGAAGTATTGTCGGGTGTTGAAGGAAGCACCCAATATGTAATAGCGAACAGCTACTTAATCAAAGCTGACATCGAAAAATCCGAAGCCGAGCACGAACACTAAGGGGTATATGATGATTGATTCCATTTTACGCCTTGCCATCGAGCGGCGTTTATTATTTTTGTGTAGTATTTTTCTGATCGTAGGTATCGGTTTTTGGAGTTACCAAAAACTTCCTATCGATGCAGTGCCAGACATAACCAATGTTCAGGTGCAAATTAATACGTCAGCTCCAGGTTATTCACCTCTGGAAGCAGAACAGCGAATAACGTATCCCGTCGAGACGGCATTGGCAGGCTTGCCGAATCTTGCTTATACACGATCCTTGTCTCGTTACGGTCTTTCGCAGGTAACCGTCGTCTTTGATGAAGGCACCGACATCTATTTTGCCAGAAACTTAATTAATACAAAATTAGGCGCAATAAAGAGTGTTTTACCTTCAGGGATGGAACCAGAGATGGGGCCGATTTCTACGGGGCTTGGCGAAATATTCATGTATACGGTGCAAGCCTTACCTGACGCTGTAGATGCCAATGGCAAGCCTTATGACGCAACCGCTTTACGTGAAATTCAAGACTGGATTATTAAACCACAACTTGCACAGGTTAAAGGTGTTGTAGAGGTCAACAGTATTGGGGGTTATAACAAGCAATATCATATAACACCTGATGTTCAAAAGCTGTTGCATTTCAATGTTGGAATGGAGGATATCGCTCAAGCGCTAGAGGCAAATAACGGGAATCGCGGCGCTGGCTATATTGAACGAAACGGTCAGCAGTTATTGGTACGGTCGCCTGGGCAGCTATCAAACATAGACGATATCGCCAACGTCATTATCGCTGAGAATAAAACTATCCAAGTTAAGGTATCTGATGTTGCGAGCATCGCCATTGGCAAGGAGCTACGAACAGGTGCTGCAACTCAGGATGGTGTAGAAACAGTTTTGGGTACAGCCATGATGTTGATTGGTGAAAACTCTCGAACGGTGGCGCGCGATGTGGCGTTGAGGCTTGAGTCTATACAGACATCACTTCCTGAAGGTGTAGTAGCAACCTCCGTATATGATCGTACGGCGCTCGTTGACAAAGCCATTGCCACGGTAAGTAAGAACCTTCTAGAAGGCGCAATACTTGTTGTTGTCGTATTGTTTTTATTATTGGGAAATTTCCGTGCGGCATTGATTACGGCTGCGGTGATACCGCTGGCGATGCTAATGACAATTACTGGAATGGTCAAAACAGGTGTGTCCGCTAACCTGATGAGTTTAGGCGCATTAGACTTTGGGTTAATTGTCGATGGTGCAGTGATTATCGTAGAAAACGCTATTCGTCGTTTATCTCACGCACAGCATACCGGGCAATTGGATTTACGTGAACGATTAAATGTAGTTTATGAAGCTACGGCCGAAGTCATTCGTCCTAGCCTTTTTGGTGTTGCAATTATTACCGTTGTCTACATCCCTATTTTTTCGCTAACCGGTGTTGAAGGGAAAATGTTCCACCCTATGGCCGCTACAGTCGTTATGGCATTAATTTCAGCTATGGTGCTGTCATTAACGGTAGTACCTGCTGCCGTAGCGGTATTCTTAAAAGGGAAAATCAGCGAAAAAGAAGGCATAGTGATTCGCGGCGCAAAATCTGTGTATGAGCCCGCATTGTTACTCGCATTAAAATTTCGTTGGTTGGTTGTAGGAAGTGCGAGTGTACTGGTACTTGCCTCTCTTTGGTTAGCAACAACGTTAGGCTCCGAGTTTGTACCGCAACTTAATGAAGGGGATATTGCGTTGCACGCTATGCGAATTCCCGGTACTGGATTGGAGCAAGCAGTGGAAATGCAGGAATTGCTAGAACAACGCATAAAATCCTTTCCTCAAGTCGATAAAGTGTTTGCGCGTATCGGTACCGCCGAAGTGGCGACTGACCCCATGCCGCCTAATGTCGCCGATAATTTTGTGATTTTAAAACCGCGTTCTCAGTGGCCAGACCCATCGCTTACTAAGCAAGAATTGGTTGAGCAAATGGAAAAATCACTCGAAGAATTGCCGGGTAATAATTATGAGTTTACTCAACCCATTCAAATGCGATTCAACGAATTAATCTCGGGCGTACGAGCTGATTTGGGTATTAAGGTTTTTGGCGATGACTTGGATCAACTAGTGGTCACGGCCAATGATATTCTGAAAACATTAAGCAAAGTCGATGGTGCAGCCGATGCGAGAGTCGAGCAAGTTACTGGCTTGCCAACCTTGTCAGTCATTCCTAAAAGGACGGCGTTAGGTCGTTATGGTCTCAATGTATCCGAGTTGCAAGAATGGGTAGCGACGGCAATTGGAGGAAAGAGCGCAGGGATCTTGTACGAAGGTGATCGACGCTTTGAACTCGTGGTCCGCCTACCCGAAACCGTTCGGCGAGATATTGAACGCCTAAAATTCTTACCCGTACCATTACCAAACGGTGACTATGTGCCTTTGTCTGAAGTTGCAACATTGGATGTTTCACCTGCACCGGCACAAATCAGCCGTGAAAATGGCAAGCGTCGCATTGTTGTGACAGCCAATGTACGGGGTCGAGATCTTGGTGGATTTGTTGAGGATGTAAAGGCACAGATATCGTCACAAGTAGATATTCCGGCGGGTTATTGGCTTGATTATGGTGGCACCTTCGAACAACTCGAGTCAGCGAGTAAACGGTTGTCTATCGTCGTGCCGTTAACGTTACTACTCATTATTGGGTTGTTAGTGTTAGCTTTTGGCTCACTAAAAGACGCGCTCATTATCTTCAGCGGTGTGCCATTAGCCTTAACCGGTGGTGTTTTAGCCTTGGCATTGCGCGGTATGCCTATGTCCATTTCCGCCGGAATTGGTTTTATCGCCTTGTCGGGAGTTGCGGTGCTAAATGGATTAGTTATGCTGGCGTTCATCCGTGATCTGTGGCACGAGAAAGGTGACTTGATACTTGCAGTAACAGAGGGCGCGCTTGTACGTTTGCGACCGGTATTAATGACCGCATTGGTAGCCAGTCTTGGGTTTGTGCCTATGGCATTAAATATTGGTACTGGGGCAGAGGTTCAACGCCCGTTAGCCACTGTTGTTATTGGCGGAATTATTTCCTCCACTTTGTTAACGTTGCTCGTGTTACCCGTTCTCTATCACTGGTTTCATAAAAATGATCGCCTAAAGTTATGAAAGCTAATAACTAATCGTCCTTAATGAAAGACGCGCCAAAAACGTTGCCGCGTCTGGATAACAAGCAAGGAAAAGAAATGCATAACCACGGTCACGCACATAATAGTGATGATTCAAGTTCAAGAATTGCTTGGGCTTTTTTCCTCAATGTCGGCTTTACAATCATTGAATTCATTGGTGGCTGGCTTACTAATAGCACAGCGATCATGGCGGACGCTGTACATGACTTAGGCGACAGCTTGTCCATTGGGTTAGCCTGGTTTTTATCATATTGTAGCAATAAGCCCGCAAGCGGAAATTTTAGCTACGGCTTCAGACGCTTTTCGCTATTGGGGTCTTTGATAAATGGGATGGTATTGGTTGCTGGTTCCCTTTGGGTGCTAAGTGAGGCTATACCGCGCCTACAAAACCCAGAAATGCCTATCGTTGAAGGTATGCTCGGTATGGCTATCTTCGGTATAGCCGTCAATGGATTCGCTGCGTACAAACTCAGCGGAGGAAAAACCTTAAATGAGCGGATTTTGAACTGGCATTTGCTAGAAGACGTCTTAGGTTGGGTAGCTGTGTTTATTGTGTCTATCGTACTTATGTTCGTTGACTGGCCAATACTCGACCCCATTTTATCCATTGGCTTCACCCTATTTATTGCTTTTAATGTGTTTCGCAATTTATGGAAAACAGGGCTCCTATTTTTACAGGCAGCACCAGATAAAAAACTTCATAATCAGATTGCAGAAACTCTCAAAAAATTAGCGGGTGTAAATGACGTGCACCATCTTCACTTGTGGTCACTGGACGGCGAACATCATGTTTTGACCGCACACCTTGCGTTATCAAGTTCGATTGACGTTGCCCAGCAATTAAGTTTAAAACAGGAAATAGCAGATAAACTAGCTTCTTTTGATCTTGAACACACCACTATTGAGTTCGAGTTTGAGGATGAAAGTTGTCGCGACACGCTCAAATAAAGGACGATCTTTGTTAAGCTACAGAATTTGAACAACTTTTGAAAATGCATAATTAGTAACAGGTAGGTGACACGACTGGCCAATATTGAAGATTACCTTCATGCAGCAACGCGAGATAACACCCGAAAAAGCTATCGCGCTGCGATAGATGCTTAATCCATTTTTCCTAACATTATTAGAACTCACTGGAGCCATATTTCTGGTTGATATTAAGATTGTTCAGTGTCTGTTCTGGGTTATTTTGAGACAGTTTAGATTAAATCTGAAATGCCTGCTCTGCGTTTTAATAGCCATGATACTAGCCACCTATCAAAACCTACCAATAGATTACAGTCTATTGGGAGCTGAAAACGCCCTATAATATAAGCTAGAAATATATTTAGCTTTATAGAGAACAAATATGATCAGTAATACCACAGACGCGTTTGCAGTAAAGACCCTTTTCAGGGTTGCCAAAGAATGGAGGTTATCTGATCAAGAGACATGCCAGCTTGTAGGGTCCAATCAAGATGAGGTTTCCGAATGGAGACAGACATTAGAATCTGGTGAGGATATTGTACTGGACGAAGATACAAGCTATCGGATTGGGCTTGTTATGGGAATTGCTCCTAGGTTCCACGCAGTTAAAGTTAAAGACACTGCCATTTATATAAGAGAGTCAAACACGTACTTTTCGAACCGGACTGGACTAGAAGTGATGCTGTCCAGCACAAATAAACTATCACTTTACTACAGGTGGGTGGACAGCTTTTGGAATTAGAATTATGAAGCGCCGAGTCCATCGGCGGTCATCATTCATCCATGAATTTTGGTTGGGTGCTAATTCATAACTGTTGTGCGCGGGTTGTTCCCAACAACCCGAACAAGATCGTGCTAAATCCATTTGGTTAATCAAGGCTCAGGATAAGTTGAAGATCGGTTTTTCGCAGCATCCATGCTGCTCTGGGAGACATATATTAACTGACTATTAGTTTGTTATGGGTACAACTTTTTTACTGTTCTCTTCCAGTACATCAATGTACTTTTCATAGTCAAATACGTTATCACCATCCAACTCGCTCTGAATAAGCTCAGCCAAATATGTTCTGCGTTTAGACGCATTACTAAGTTCATGAACTCTTTCCCTAAAGATATTCCAAGGGTCAAAAATGACAACTGAGCTCTTAGCCCTTGTAATCGTCGTGTAGATCCAATCCCGATCAACCATTGGTATTTTATTAAGTACGGTTAAAACGTTCTCAAACTGGCTCCCTTGAGCTTTGTGAGCGCTTATGCAATGACTCAACATAAAGTGGCTAATGATTTCAGTTGTGATGTTAACGCTAAGACCATCCTCCATTTCGATGGTGCCGAAAACCATATCTGAGTCAC
>ENA-OQVM01000708-OQVM01000708.1-marine-metagenome-genome-assembly--contig:-NODE-708-length-49552-cov-10.331824_pt1 | contig 49552 bp, 42 predicted proteins | sample MGYA00237776_ERZ505498 | MGnify/ENA primary metagenome ERZ505498 (study PRJEB26159, sample SAMN06265151) | marine metagenome | isolation source: Helgoland LTER site | place: Germany:Helgoland, sampling...
CTGGTGTGAGTGAGTATACGACGAGAGGTTCAAGATTATTGCCGGTATGTCTATCAGTATAGCTACTAGTAGAGTCAGTATAATTAGCGTTTTGATATGTATAGGAACCATAAGTAGAAGATTTGACTACCTGAATCCAACTACCGCTTGAATCCTTATGATAAAGGTCTAAATTTGGATCTGCTAACCTAGCACCAGCAAAATTTCCAATGCTTGGTCCTTTTACCCTAAACATAACCTTTTTTGATGCTGTTGTACCTCCCATATTAAGGCTAGCCGCCATATCATTACCAAATAATCCAGCTCGTGTAGATAAACTAAAAATTTGAATAGCACCACTCGCACCACTCGTAGAATTTGCATCAGGGGCTGCACCAGGTAATGTTGCTAGTAAATCAGAAACAGCGGTAGTGGGTAATTTCGCAAGCTCTTCAGCAGATATGCTTAATGATGATGCTGTATCTTCGAGAGAATCCCAATATGTAGGATTGGGAGGAGTATTGTTAGCAGGTACATCTTTAGTAGCAACATATGTTGAAGTCCCTACAATCACTAGGGCACCCGTTGAATAGGGTGTCGATGCATCCCAAGTTACTGGTTGGGCAAAGAGAGAACAGAAGGTAAAAAGAGATAAAAAGGAATAAAAGATAGGTTTGATAAATTTCATATATTTACGGTAAAACTAATTTGTGACAGGAATCAAGAGGAAACATTAACTATTTACATTATATCACCTAAAATCAAGGATGGATTGAAGACGATACCTTACTTTTAAAATTTTAATTAAAAAACGAGTCGATAAGAAAATTTCGAAAAAGGGGGCCAGTTTTGACTGGAAAAAACCTCCACCGTAAATTGTTCCTACTTTCCCTTTTTGTAAGGAAACAATGATTTGTTGGGCTGCCACATAAGGTAGAGGAGACTCATTCAATTGCTTTTCTATTTGCTTCCATGCACGCTTCATGGAATCGCTCTGGGATTCTTCGGCTTGTTTTGGTGCAGAATTATTAAAACTCGTTCGTATATCACCCAGTCGAAAATCAAGCCACTTGAGTGTTTTATACTCGAGCATCATTGATTGGGTGAATGAAGACAGGGCAGATTTACAGGCGTTGTAGAGGGGCATGTAAGGCAAGGGATACAGAGTGGCAAGAGAGGTAATATTTATAACGGTACCTTTTTTTTCACTTTCCATTAATGGGGCAAAGGATTTACAAAGTAGTACGGGGGCGGTAAATAGAACCGAGATTTGCTTCTCAATCTCCGTACGGGGGAATTCTTTCCATTCATAAAAGGCACCATACCCTGCATTATTTATTACTAAGTCGGGGGTTCCATATTGTTCAATAAATTTGTCTCCGAACCGAGAAACCGAGTCTAAGTCTGATAAATCGAGCGATAATAAATGAAAGTTTGTACGAGATTTAATTTTGTTAGGATTTCGTGAAACAGAATAAACCTCATAGTCCATAGCTAATAACTTTTCACATAATGCCAGTCCGATCCCGGAGGTACCACCTGTGACTAATGCTTTTTTTAATTTCATTTACTACTACACAACTTAAGAAATTTGGTATTTGCAGATAAGCTGATCCATAAGAGAATAAACAACTCAATCAGATGGACAATAAAAAGATTATTCTTCTCACTCATGAATACCCCCCAAAGCGGGGAGGAGCAGGGGTGTATTGCGAAGAATTAGTCTTTGCAGCAAGGAAAATAAAAATTTCTATCGAAGCGTGGGTTCCCCATTACGCAGAGAAAGAAGTACGAATTCACAACCTCAAGGGTTCCCAGGGTTGGATATGTAGTTATCGTTTGTTTAGAAAAATCTTGAAAAGTTCCCCTTCTTTCACTTCTTCGACTCTGCTTCATTTTGCTGAACCGGGTAGCTTACGGGCAATGATAAGGTTTGGGTGGCTATTCAAAAAAATTCCATCTTTTATAGTTACGATTCATGGAACCGAACTTATCAGGTTTTGTAAAAACCCGATCGAAAAAATACTTTTTCGAAAACTGTTAAAACGAGCAAAAAAAATTCATGTTTTATCCCGTTATAATCAAATAGAACTTCAAAAAATCTGTCCTAAAATAAAAGACAGAATATTACTCTGTCCAGGTGCGCCGGCTCGGAATTTAGCCGGTAATGATGCAAAAACAGAAGACTCCCATGATCAGGTGACCAAACTGCTTTGCGTGGCTCGAATTCACCCTAGAAAGGGCCAGGATCAAATTTTAAAGGCAATTGAAAATCTCCCTGGCAATCTAAAAAAGAACCTCGAGTGTTTATTTGTTGGTCCTGTGGTGAAAAAGAACTTTTATGAAAAACTTCGCACACGAGCGATGCAGATTGGTTGCACTGTTACATTTTTAGGTGACCTAGAAGACCGAGAATTAAAATCCGTTTACCAATCCTCTGATATTTTCATTCTTCCTTCTATGCCACGTGCAAATAGCGTGGAAGGGTTTGGCTTTGTGTATTTGGAAGCATCTTCTCATGGTTTGCCCATTCTTGCCCACCGAATTGGGGGAGTGGAGGATGCAATTAAAGATGGGGAAACTGGAATTTTAACTAATCCAGAAAAACCCGAAGAGTTAGAAAAAGCTTTAAAAACTTTGCTCGTGGATGAGACTCTCAGGGCGCAATTAGGAGATGCGGGCAAAGAGTGGGCTGATATACATTCATGGGAATTAGTGGCAAAAAACCTCTACCAAGAATGATTACAGAACATCCGCAAAGGCTGGCCTTAATCGATTAAAAAACCAGGAACCACCCAGCAAAACAACAATCCCAAAACACCAAGCGTATCCAATTGCTCCCCAATCAGGATGACTACCCCAAATGGTCACTTTTCGTAAGGAATCAATAATTTGTAAAAGTGGATTCCATTGTAAAAATTTCCATATTTCAGGTGCAGCTACTTTTGCCTTTTCGGCAGAATAAAAAACTCCGCTTGCATACAGTAATGCTAAACCAAGAAATGAGGCTAAATGGTTAACATCACGTATGAAAACACCTAAGGCAGAAAAAAACCATGAAAAGCCAAGAGCAATTAAAAATACTGGTCCGATAATAATTGGAATGAGTAAAAAGTTTTGAGAAATTCCTGAACCTAAAAAACAAATACCGGTCAAACAGAGTCCTAAACCTATAAGTAAATCATAACTTAAAGCTCCAATCATTGCTGTTGGAAGAATCTCTAATGGAAAAACTACTTTTTTTACAAAATTTGGCTGGCCAACAATAATTCCTGGAGAAACTCCAATGGTTCCAGAAACCAATCCAAGTACACTTAATCCCAAAAACACCCCCAAAGCATAATCGAGGGTGGACTCATCAGGGGAATCCGTAAAGCGACCCCAAAAAACTATCCCGAATGCAAAAACATAAAGTCCCAGCATCAACAAAGGATTGGCAATTAACCAAAAAGCACCTAAGACCGAACCTCGATGTCTTTGTTTGACATTACGAAGTAAAAACTGCCACAAAAGTTCCCGCTTTTTAAAAATGCTTAGAATTGGATCCATTTATAAAAGCTTATAAAAAATTTCATCAAAAGTGCGAGTTACATTTCAATGTGATCGATTATAATCCACCCATGCAGCGAGATCATAATCATAATATTGAAGTAGATCCTGGGTAGATTTAGAAATATTTACATAAATCCATTTATCCAAACCGGTGGAGTACAAATAAGGATAAACTCCAAGCCCAGTCCACCACCATCCTAGGTGGTCTTCTTGCCAACCCCACAAGGATTCTCCATCGGTAGTAGAGGAATAAAACCACCCATGCCCGGGGTGAAAAACCCAGTTATTCGGCAAGGCATAAAATGATCCAAACCAGTCCAGCTCAACCCAACCTGAATATGCGGTCTGCCTAGCCTGTGCCCATTTTGATAAATAAGTCTGAATCCACTCCAACTGACTCGCCACTCGAGTATAGATGGTAATATCGCCATAGGTAGAGTCTGAGGTTCCATAAGAAACCACCCCCACCGTTCTCCAAGCTTGATTATCATACATAAAGGCAGGTCCTCCGCTATCTCCAACGGCAGAACTTGCTTCCATCGCAAGCGGGGATGGCGAACTTGCACCTGTACCTAAATAACCTACCTGAGCAGTACCGTCCGCTAATGTATTGTTGCTTTGTTGAGGTGAGTCAAAATCGACCGCGAGCAGTCCGCCTTTCTCCGAGGAATCAACCTCTGGAGCATTTACTTCTATCACCTCACGATCTAATGTATTTTCTCCCCCTACCCTAATGCTGTTCTTGTTGTCACTTACTCCTGAAATTCCATCCACTAATGTTCCGTATCCAGCAAGTACTACTTTACCACCGATTAATTCTGCGGCTCCATTGGGAAGTTTTGCAGGATATACTCCCACAACTGGGGTCTTTAGAACAACGAGGGCAATATCAACCCCAAGCTCGTCACCGTCGCCCATTCCTTTTTTCTGATCTAAGCGTTTGACCCAAGCAGGGTGAAGATGGATTGAATCAACGGCATATTTCTTATCATCAGAGGCATTCTCATAATCGGTATGCAAAATAAACTCCCAAGAGGAAGGGTTGGGAGTAGGGTCAAATAAAGTGTTTTTTAAAACATGGGCCGCTGTTACTACCAAATTGGGTGCGATTAAAGTTCCAGTACCATAAAGGTCATCTGATACAACTGCTCCTACACAAGAAAAACTAGGATATGCCGTGCCTGCATTATAGGGATAAATATTGGAACCAAAATTAAAGTAATCATCCCAGTTTACACTGTCTAGCTTTCCAATCCTTCTTTCTTTCGCAAAAGAAGAAAGAGTTAAAAAAAATAAAAAATAAAATGATACAATTCTTTTAATCTTCACGCGCAGGAAGAAGGTTGGGCGGAGGACTGGGTGGTAAAATATTGGGTGGTGGTGGTGGTGGTGGAAGACTATCCAAATCAATACCATTATCAATATTTCCACCTTGCCCAGTATCACTGGAAATGGATGGGTTGCCCGACCCGCCAGAAGAACTCTCTGGATTACCTGAATTCGTTGAGGTGCGAGAGTTATAACCAGAACCGCCCGCACTAGAAGTGTTTGCTTGATTAGAAGGGAGATTAGAAATGGGCGAACTAGGATTTGCAGATATTGTCCTCCGTGGTACAAATCCAGGATAAGGAAGGCCTGGAAGCATCGCCCGGGAACTACTGCCTGAACCACCCCCCGATGATGGCCCTACCCGTGCACCGGGAAATCGATTACCGATAGGTTTATTAACTAAAAAAGAAGGAATAACAGGATTAGATCTTGGCTTAGGGGGCATCACTTTGGGTGAACTAGATTGGCTAACCTTAGGAATAGATTTAGGTAGCACTGGACTTCTATTACTTGAAGGCGGAAGGCTTGACCCAGATTTTGACTCGAGCAGTTTCAGTTCAAAAGACTGTCCCTCATAGGAAATAGTGAGCGTTTCCGATTCTATATCAAATTCTTGAGCCAAAAAATCTTCGTAGGTTTTTTCATTAATGGTAATCCATTCGCCATGATTCACTTTTTTATTGAAGACAGAAAAGTAAACTTGGCCTTTAAGAATAAAATAACCTTTAAATTCAACCTCCTGGGCAAAGTTTGGTCTGATAATTTTCTTGGGTTTAAACACTGGTTGCACTGGGGGAGGAGGTTTACGGTTTGAACCAGGTCTCAAAAATGGATTAGGTGCAACCGATCCATAAATCAAGGAGCTGCACAAAAAAGCTATCCATATGGTTCTAATAATCACTCTTACCAATCTGCCATAAAGAATCTCCTGAAGCAAGGGACAAGAGCGTTAAGAACTAGCCCAGGAGTAGAGACGGAATCCTAAGTAAATTGCCAACAGTGTACCCAAAAAATTTAATATAATATAAATAAAAGCGTTCCCCCATTGGGCAGACTTTAAAAAATTGAGTGCATCAAGGCCAAAGGTTGAAAATGTGGTAAAGCCTCCACACAAACCAATAATCCAAAATGCACGAAACAGTTCGCTTTCACTGTTTTGCTCCCAGTGCTTGATACAAATGCCAATTAAAAAAGCCCCCAGTACGTTGACCAGTATGGTTGGCCATGGTAACCATGACCGACAGAAATAGGAAATTAATCCACGAAGAACTGATCCAATGGCTCCTCCGCTGGCCACAAGCAGGAAGAATTTCCAATCCATTGTTTTGGAGGGGGTAAATCAGGAAGGAGTGGACTACTTTTCAGAATCTGAAGTCTCTTCTGACTCCTCTTCTTCAAAGTCTTCGCTGGAATCATCTTCTTCGTCCTCACCATCAATCTCATCAAGTGAGTTGTATTTCAGTACTCTTTGGTGCTGTGGAAGAGGTGACAAGCTCACAATAATAAATCTGCCGTTAAGCTTGGGGGTATCATCCGCCTTACCGACCCCCACTAAATCTTTTATCGCTTGTTTGACCAGGTTCATCCCAAGGTCTTTATGTTCCATTTCTCTACCACGAAACATCAAAGTAATTTTAAGCTTGTTTCCTTGGTGAAGAAATTTTTCAGATCGACGAAGTTTGGTAATGTAGTCGTGTTCTTCAATCCTTGGTCTAAACTTGGCTTCCTTCACTCGCTTGGAAGTTTTTTCTTTATTTCTCTTTTGCTTACTTAATTCGTATTTGTATTTACCAAATTCAAGGATTCGGCAAACTGGAGGCATCGCCTTCGAGGCAACTTCTACTAAATCAAGATGGTGAGACTTGGCGATTTTAAGTGCCTCCTCTGGGGGCATAACGCCTAACATTCCACCATCAGGACCAATGACCCGAATCTCTCTTGCTCGAATCTTATCATTCTTTCGAATGTAATCACGGTTTTGATACCGTTTTTTATTTTTTCCACTTGGTTTTTTAACCATGTGGGCTAGCTGCGATTAGAAATTGTCAAGAGTTACAAATTAATGATAATAGAATATAAAGTTTTAAATTGATAAGATTAACCCCTTTTAAGCAAGCCTATTCTTCATTTACTCACTAAAGATTGAAGCTTTCACCACAACTACAACTTGCTTTTGCATTAGGGTTAGAAAATTTAAACCCTCCGGCTACCATTTTATCGGAGTATTCTAAAGTTGTTCCCCTCAAGTATAACGCTGTTTTGGAATCAACTAATAGTTGAACTCCCTCACTGAGCACATAAATATCTCCTTCTTTAGACTCCGCAATAAACTTCATTTTATAGGACAGTCCATTACACCCTCCTCCTGTGATTCGAATGCGTAAATAGTCGCCCTTCCCTTCCCTTTCAATTAACTGAAAAATTTTTGTGGACGCGGAAGGAGATACTTTTACAAGTTTTTCATTTCCTTCTCTCACCCCTGAAGGTAATTCCAAAGCAGATCGCATAACTAATCTATAATAGGAGAAGAGATAAAGTACAACATGTTTAGATTGCTATGCCTGGGATTTGCTTTTCACAAAGCCGCGCCCCTCCAGTAAAAAGAATTCAACAAACTCTTTTGCCAGAGTACTGGAAGAAATAACACTGTCCTCCAGGCAATTTTTGGCACTAAGTGATGGGTTTCCCCTTTTCAATAAAACCGATCGGTAAGCATGCTTTAAGGCTTTTGTATCTTCATTCGAAATCTGTCTTCTTTTCATACCAATTAAATTGAGGCCATAGGCTAAATTACGCCCAGAAATAGTAAGATGGGGAGGAACATCCTTAGAAATCTCTGCCAATCCGCCAATCATTACTCCCTGCCCAATTCGCACAAATTGATGAACACCCGCACCACCGCCGATAAATGTATGATCACCAATGGATACATGACCTCCAATCAATGCTCCATTTGCTAAGATTACCTCCTCACCAAGATTTCCATCATGTCCTATATGAGAATATCCCATTAAGTATGATTTTGACCCAATGTGAGTTACTCCGCCTGCATAGATCGAACGATGAATCGTAACTCCTTCTCCCACCCGAACATTATCTCCCACCTGAACGTGAGATTGGATTGAAGAATCAAAGCTTAGATGCTGGGGGTCGCCACCAATTACTGCAAAATGGCCAACCTTGATCTCTTTTCCTAAAATTGTCCACTTTTTGATAATGGCATGGGCTTCAATCTCACAATTGCTTCCCATTTCTACTCCTTCCTCAATAATTGCATACGGGCCTACCGTGCAACCTTCCCCAAGCTTTGCAAGAGGATCCACAATGGAGGTTGGATGAATAGAATTTGTCATTAGTTATTAAAACATTTCAAGCTGCGGTTCTTTAGTAAGTTCGTAGGCTTTTAATAATTTTAAGACCTGAAAAAATGGTTTTCCCGGATAACTCTTACCCGGTTCGGATTGTCTAAGTAAATTTTCAAGCATAGATCGTAATGTCAACACACCATCCACGCCAATTCCCTGGAGCATGGTAAGAACGTCACTTAATTTAGCTTCATTTCGAGGGAGTGCTGGAACAATCAAGAGACGAGAAAATGCCCCCATTCCACTTTCTGCAAGTTCAGGGCCTGGATTAAAAGCAGACTGAATCCTATTTTCTTTTACCTCTTTTTTAAAAAACTTTACTAATAATCCATCATTATTAAGCATTCCATTTACAAATTCTGAATTCCCCCACCCAATTGAAGAAACTAACGCGGATCGAATTTTAATGAGGTCACCGGTGTATAAACGAAGGCCAAGAGAGGCAGAATTTTCTGAAACAGCAGGATTAAAAATAGCCAGAGTCATTACAGATTCCGGTTTTTTTCGTACTGTAACGGACTCCACTCGACCTGCTTGGCGAACCAGAAAGCCATTACTTTCGAAGTAAGCTTCCATCAAGTCGTGTTCAATATCCATTGAAATAAAAAAGGTTAAGTCGCCCCCACCGACTTCCAAACTTCAACTACATCAGCTTCAGATATATCGGAAGTAACAAATGAATCACCCAATTTCTTAAGCATAACAAAACGAATTTTTCCTGCCGATACTTTTTTATCTGATTGCATCGCATTCATAAGCTCAGAAATTGCTAAGCTTGAATTAAGCTGAATTGGTAATTGATAAGATTGAAGTAGAGATTCCAAAGATGACTCGTCCTGACTGGTACAATAATCTCTCCGTCTCGATAAACGAAGGGCACAGACTAAACCAATGGAAACCGCTTCCCCGTGAAGATATTTCCCGTACCCCGACACTGCTTCGATTGCATGGGCAAAAGTATGGCCAAGGTTGAGCAGTGCACGCCCCCCCTGCGCACCATCCGTTTCACGTTCATCATCTTCAACAATTCTGGCTTTGTCCAAGCAACAGGATTCTATAATTCCTGGCAGTTCTTCTGATTCCGAGTGAAGGGGTGAGGAAAAGGAAAGAAGGCGAGTAAAAAGTTCCTTATTTCCAAGAAGTCCATATTTAATAACCTCCGCCATACCAGCAGAAAATTCTCGATTTGGTAACGACTTCAAACAGTCCAGGTCAATAAAAACAGCCTTGGGTTGATGAAATGCTCCAACTAAATTCTTACCCGCTTTTAAATTGATCCCCGTTTTCCCTCCGACTGAACTATCCACCATTGCCAGTAAGGTAGAGGGTACTTGATAAAAATCAATTCCTCTCAAATAAGAAGCGGCGGCGAACCCCGCAAGGTCTCCAGTTACTCCACCACCAAGTGCGAACAGGATTCCCGATCGATCGATCCCTTGATCGGCAAGAAAATTCCAAATATTGGACAAATGCTCGATTGACTTGGTCGTTTCTCCACTCGGTAAATTTAAATGAGGAACGGAATTAAGAAATTCGCTGGCAAATAAAGGTGCTTTTTTTATTAATCCACTATCCGTTATTGAAACCACTTTTTTACCTTGGCCCAAGTATTTACTGGATGCCTGGTTAATCAAGGATCCTAAATCCCGACCAATATAAATCGGGTAGGACCGTTCACCAAGCCCTACATTTAAAGTCTTGAGTACATTTTCACTCATTATTGCTTTGTTATTCTAATCAAAGGAAAGATTAATTGACGGATTCCATTTTTACATCAGGTAAGATGGAGTCTAAATACTGCTCTATTGAAAAGGGTTGCAAATCATCGGCAGACTCACCCAGTCCAACATAAAATATTGGAATTTTAAGCTCTCGGTAAATTGCCACTAATGCCCCCCCTTTTGAAGATCCATCTAGCTTAGTTACTACTAAACCAGTAATACCAAATTTTTCATTAAAGACACGGGCTTGTTCAATTCCATTTATTCCCGTTGATCCATCCACAACCAACCAAGAATGATGGGGTGCCTGCTCATTTCGTTTTCCAAGCACTCTCTTCATCTTGGCTAATTCATCCATTAAGCCTTCTTTCACATGAAGCCGGCCAGCGGTATCAATAATAACTAAGTCATACCCACGAGATTCGCCTGCAGAATAAGCATCAAATGCAACCGCGGCAGAGTCTGCACCATGATGACCGGAAACAACCTCTAACTCCAAACGGTCTGCCCATGCCTTTAATTGCTCGGTCGCAGCAGCACGAAAAGTATCACAGGCTCCGAGAATTACCTTCCTCCCTGCCGTCTTTAATTGATAACCCAATTTTGCGCAAGTGGTAGTTTTACCGGAACCATTGACTCCAATTAAACAAAGAACCTCAGGTTTGTTGACCGAGTTGCCTAAATTATCAACCCCCTCTGCCCCCTCCAAAGTGGTACGCAAAACCTTACGGGCAATCTCCCCGACTCCTTCTGCTCTGAGTTCTCTGTCAGTTCGATGAGCTTCTCGGATAGAGTCTAAAATCTCTTCTGTTGTCTCGACCCCAAAATCACTCCCATAAAATGCCTCTTCAATTTCAAGCAAGCTATCTTCATCGACTCTACCCTTCCCTGAAAGGGTATCAAAAGCACCATGTATAAGAGAAGCCCCTTTTTTAAACCCTTTTTTAAATTTTGAAAAAATTCCCATTCGTTTGTGTTTTATTTGGGCTGTATGAGCAGGGTGCAGCAAGAATACTCCACCATTTGATTAGTGCAACAGTCCTTCACTTCAAAAAGTTGAATTGTCAGTATGATTAAACGATCACTCAGATCCCATGTGTCAGTCAGATAACCTCCTTCGTCATTTAGGGGAACATCATTCAAATTGGGGAAATCTCGATGTTCTCTCTTTACTCCGTATGTTTTTATTACCATTTCCCTGAGGTTTTCCCATTGAGGCTGAACCACATCTTCATAAAATGAAAATTGCCAACCTTTCTGCCCTTCAATCAAACAAAACTTGAGCTTATCTTTTTTTAATTTTGCCGCGAGTGAATATCGGAAATTATTCAATCGAAGTGTGCATTTAACCAATTCCTTATCCCGTTCCTCGTAAATTTGTAAAAAGCCTCCCTCTCGAAGCTTTTTCATAACAACTTCGCGAGAATCCTCTTTTTTTAAACTAAAATAAACAAAATCCGTATCCAATTTTGCAAATTGAGGAAGGTCTTTAACGCCCCCAAGCAAAGGAATTAGTTCTAATAAAAAACAAAGTAAAAAAAACCAAGCTTTCATCGTACAATGAGTGTAATAACAGAAGAAAGGGAGTAATTAGAGGCTGTAATAAACTCTTTCCAAAGCAAGTAATGCATAGGAGGAAACCAAAATTGGGTCTCTTTCCCACCATCTTCCATTTTCATTCAACCAGTATCCAGCAGGATTCTGTTTATTCAATAACTCTAAAGCCAATTCTTTTCGCCAATCTTTCTTTTTTCCTTCCTTATCTAACACAGTCTCGACTCCGCTCAAAGAAAGAGCTTTCGCCATTGTATGGTAATAATAATATAAACCTTGCTGCCCCATCCCAGGGTTTTCTGTTATATCGTAATTTTCCTCCAACCATTTCCGAACCGCTTGTAAGCGAGGATCAGAAGTGTCCATTTCGGCGTAAATAAAGCTAAGCAATCCCGCGTAACTCATGCTGCCATAAGAGCGTAATGCTACTGAACCATTCTCCCCCTCTCTTTCCCCTGCCATACTGCTTCCTGGGAAATAAACGAACCCCCCTTTATCTTCAGCATGTTCGCTCACCCATTTTTCTTTATTCGTAGCGGATAAGTTTTGACATTTACTCACAAAAGAAATCGCGGCATCCCAATCTAAGTCGAGATTCTCACCCTCTTTAGGTTGGAGTGATTTTTTGGCATAAAAAAGAGCTTCCATCGCCAGATGGGTATTGGAAAGATCGGAATGTGCCCAACGGGATCCGTACCCTACTCCTCCATCGAATGTATTATCCTCCACCCCTTTTTGATCAAAATCTGATTGTTGATTGATAAGAAAACGCCTCGCGGTTTGAATAATTTTCTCATATTCGGGATTCTTAGACTGTAATAATGCCATCATGCAAATGGAGGTATTATAACAAGCCAAGCCCTTTCCGTATATTCCTCCATCGGATTGAACCTTTGAGAGTAAAAATGAAAAGCCTTTCATTTGATTGGCAGAATATTGGGCCACAACCAACTCATCTGGATGCCCCATAGTTGCACGAAGTGCGAGAGCAGTTAAAGCAGGGTAATCTGCTTCTCCCCAATGACCTGAACTCCCGTTTTGTTCCTGGTTAAGCCACTTCACTCCCTTTCCAATGGCCCGCTCAATCTCTAATTTTATCGAGGTAGATTGATCGGCAAGTAAAGGAGTAAACCCGCAGGCAAAGAAAAATAAACTTACTCGAAAAAAACCTTTTATTGTATTCATAATTTATCTTCTAAAAATAACTCAAAACCTTTATTGAGGCAAGTGGAAGCGAATCAAAACAGGCAATTCCAAAGGAGGCATCTCTTGCTTATTTGCGATCCATACATCGTCATTCGAGCTATCGTAGTCACTGTTATTCATAACGGCACTTTCATCGGCGTAGATCGCAAGAATAGAACCCGAAGATTCCGCCAAAAAAGTTCCTTCTATCATTTTGGAACCGGTAAAAATAAATGATTTCTTTTCTATCGGTCCATTTCTATTCTGGTTAATCGATAATTTCTCTATTTCTTTTTCATAATTTGTTCCGTTTATTTCCCACGAAACTAAAATTTCAAAGCAATTCTCAGAATAATCGATGGATTTTGGATCATCACTCCATAAATTCTGAAAGAAGCCTTCGACGGGCTTGAACTTGAGAAGCAAGAGCGAGGTGTGAAAAATTTGCGGTCTTACTGAAGTACGAAAGAGGGATTCATGAATCTTTCCATCTTCATGAACCACCCCATACTCTACCAGTCCATTGACTTGATTTGAAATTGCAGGAATTGAAACGGAATTGGATTTACGATCAATTATAATCCCGCCGAAATCATAAATTCCCTCTTTTACTTTTTTGATCGCCGGTAAATTACTGGCATTATCCTCCGCAATTAATGAATTCGAAGAAGCCACTGTAAAAAATAAAATAGTAATTAAAAAATTTCTACCAAAACTAAAGTTTGAAAAAAGTGTTACCATCTTGCTAACAACATAATTTAAGTATGCTCGGTTCAAAAGGAAAGAATTTAATAGAAATAAATATTCCTGCATACTTGACCTTATCCCATTCATGTTTCATGTTGAAAATGCTCTTTTTTATATATTTTTACAATTATGGACCAAGAAGAAGTTTACCCCGAAGAAAACCAAATCCCTCAAGAAGAGTATCTCGAGGAACAACAAACTGTTTCGGTTGCACCTCCCCTTGAAGGAGCTTTTAGCAAGTACATGCGCGAGTATCGACTACTCAATAGCCTCCTCGTTTCTTTACTTATGCTGACCATTATAATGTCTTCCATTTGGGGGATGATGATGGGACTCGCACTCAGTGGGGAAGGGAATTCCGATTTTTCCGACGGAGGTACGGCTCCTGCCGCACAAAAACAGGAAAAACAAAAAGTGGTCAAACTGATGCAAAGACAGAAAAAAGCACAACCCACTACCCAGCAAACTTTTCGAACCACCGCCATTTCTGACATTACACTACCCGACTTTAATGAATTGGATGTGAAGGATTTAGCCCCAGTGGTTGAAGCCGCTGCCCCCACGATGTCCGCCGCAGGCATGAATAACGATAAAATGACAAAAGCGATGGCGGGTATTGGATTAGCTTTGCCCAAAACGATGCAACAACGTTGTGACCCCAAGAAACGAATCGCCCGATTAAAATCGGGGGGCGGGAAAACAATGACGGAAACCGCAATCGTCAAAGGCCTCAACTGGCTTAAGGCAACACAGAGCGAAGATGGTTCTTGGGGAGCAAAAGATAAAGATGAAGCAGGAAAGCCCATCAAGGCGGACGCTCATCACAAAAAAGCAATGACAGGAATGGCTCTTCTTTGTTACCTCGGTCATTGTGAGCTTCAAGATTCCCCCGACTTTGGCCCCACCGTACAAAAGGCGATAAAATATATTACCTCCATGCCTCCCGACGAACCCGTGGGAGCAGGAAACCGTGGTTCCTATTCGCACCCTATTCGTACCTATGCTCTGTGCGAAGCTTACACGATGACCAAGATTAAAAAATTGGAAATTTATGCAAAACGGGCTGCCGAACTTGTAATTAAGGGACAAAATGAAAATGGTGGGTGGGCCTATGCATACGGAAAAGGCCCAGCGGCTCACACAGATTTATCTGTTGCGGGATGGAATATCCAAGCACTCAAAGCAGCGGCATACACCGGAATTGAAATCAGTGGATTAGATGAGGCGATGGATAAAGCGATTAAATATGTCAAAGAATGCCAGGACAAGGCGGGTAAGTTTGCTTATCAAAGAGGAAAGGGAGGAAAAGCCAGTCTTACCGGAACGGGAGTCCTTTCCCTGCAAATATGGAAAAATGCCAAGTCAGAAGAAGCCGAAAAAGGTCTTGAATGGATTGTACAGAATGAAGCGGTGATTACAGAATGGAGTAAGGTCGATGTGTATGGCTGGTATTACAACGCACAAGCCTGTTTCCAAGCAACCGGCGTATCAGGAGGTTCCAAATTCTGGAAAGCGTGGAATAAGGATTTTCAAAAAACAGTTACTTCCAACCAAGCAGCAGACGGACATTGGCCCCATGGTAACCATTTTCATGGTGACTCGGATGTATACCGAACAACCATGGCTATTTTGATGCTTGAAGTTTACTATCGGTACATGCCCACGACGAAAGTTTAAATTCTTATTGTAAACTAATTACGGTTTTGATTACTTGGTCACATGGACCAAGAAGAAGTTTACCCCGAAGAAAACCAAACTCCCCAAGAAGATTATTTAGAGGATCATCAATCCGTTACGGTTGCACCTCCCCTCGAAGGTGCTTTTAGTAAGTACATGCGCGAGTATCGCTTACTCAATAGCCTCCTTGTTTCTTTGCTTATGCTGACCATTATAATGTCATCCATTTGGGGAATGATGATGGGACTCGCACTGAGCGGGGAAGGGAGTTCCGACTTTTCCGACGGAGGTACAGCACCTGCCGCACAAAAACAGGAAAAACAAAAAGTGGTCAAACTGATGCAAAGACAGAAAAAAGCACAACCCACTACCCAGCAAACTTTTCGAACCACCGCCATTTCTGACATTACACTACCCGACTTTAATGAATTGGATGTGAAGGATTTAGCCCCAGTGGTTGAAGCCGCTGCCCCCACGATGTCCGCCGCAGGCATGAATAACGATAAAATGACAAAAGCGATGGCGGGTATTGGATTAGCTTTGCCCAAAACGATGCAACAACGTTGTGACCCCAAGAAACGAATCGCTCGATTAAAATCGGGAGGCGGGAAAACAATGACCGAAACGGCTATTGTGAAAGGTCTAAAATGGTTGCAAACAACTCAAGACCCCGAAGGGTCATGGGGAGGAAAAGATAAGGATGAGAAAGGAAACCCAAAACCTTCAGATAAAAATGCGATGACCGGAATGGCTTTATTATGCTACCTCGGACACTGCGAGTTGCAGGATTCTCCCGATTATGGGGAAACCGTTCAAAAAGCAATCAAGTTCATCACCTCCACCACCCCCGAACCCAAGATTGATCAAAGGGGGTCTTATTCTCATCCAATCCGCACTTATGCTCTGTGCGAAGCTTACACCATGACTAAGATCAAGAGACTCGAAGAGTTTGCGAAGAGAGCGACCATACATATCATCAAAGGACAAAATGAAAATGGGGGTTGGGCTTACAGCTACGGAAAAGGCCCAGCGGCTCACACAGATTTATCTGTAGCGGGGTGGAATATCCAAGCTCTCAAAGCGGCTGCTTATACCGGAATTGAAATTAGCGGATTAGATGAGGCAATGGATAAGGCAATCAAATATGTTAAGGAATGTCAGGATAAAACAGGTAGATTTGCCTATCAAAGAGGCAAAACAGGTAAATCGAGTCTCACCGGAACTGGTATCCTCTCGCTTCAAATTTGGAAAAATGCGAAGTCAGAAGAAGCCAAAAAAGGGCTTGAATGGATTGTCCAAAATGAAGCAATTAAAAAAGATTGGAGTAGCATTAATGTTTACGGTTGGTACTACCATGCACAGGCTTGCTTTCAGGCAACCGGAATATCAGGAGGTTCCAAATTTTGGAAAGCCTGGAACAAAGATTTTCAGAAAACCGTTTGCTCTAACCAAGCGGACGACGGTCATTGGAAACATGGAGCCCACTTTCATGGAGATACTGAGATTTACCGTACAACCATGGCAATCCTAATGCTCGAAGTCTATTATCGCTACATGCCTACCACAAAGGTATAGCGATTATTGAGTTAATCCTAACTAATTTCACTCTCCCAACTTGCATAGTAAGGAGTTGCTGTATATATAAACTTTTATGAAAAGATTGTTCCTATCAACTCTCCTATTCTTTCACGCCTTCGGTTTCGCATTTGCCGAGAAAAAAGCGGAGAAGGAAATTACTATTTCAGGAAATGACACCATGCAATTTGATGTCAAAAATTTTAATGTTACCGCAGGGGAAAAAGTAAAAATTATTTTTAAAAATTCGGGTCAACTTCCGAAAATTGCGATGGGACACAACTTGGTACTCCTCAAAAAAGGTGTTTCCGCAATTGCTTTTGGTCAAAAAGCATTGGGTGCTGGTGCGAACGCAGTAAATCCCCTTCCCGATTCTCTCAAAGGTGATGTGATTGCCAGCACAAAATTATTAGGCCCCGGTGAACAAGATGTTGTTTCTTTCACTGCTCCCAAAGAAAAAGGTGCATATGAGTATGTTTGTACTTTCCCCGGTCACTTCGCGATGATGCGGGGTACTATGACAGTCAAATAACCGATACTTTCAGTTTTTTTAAGTTATTTGCCCATTATTGACTTCTTGACAATTTAGTCCAGGAACGAGATACCAAGGGTATGTCGATCGAACAAGAGAAAAAATTACTTAAAGATGCTGAAGCCAAAGGGCTTTACTCGTGCCTAGCAACATATACTAAACTTTCCGGGCCAGGATGGCTCCAAAGTGCAATAACACTTGGAGGTGGATCACTTGCATCCAGTTTATTCTTGGGAGTTTTAGCTGGATACTCACTGCTATGGCTCCAGCCTATCGCGATTATATTGGGTATCATCATGCTGTGTGCGATTAGTCATGTAACCCTTTCAACCGGACAAAGCCCATTTGTTTCGATTAATAACGAAATCAACCCTGTACTAGGTTGGGGGTGGGCAATCGCAACCATCCTGGCAAATATTGTCTGGTGTTTACCGCAATTTTCATTGGGAACTGCAGCAGTGACGCAAAACCTCTTCCCTATTCTTGATAACACAGGAGGGAAAGTGCTCGTAGTTTTATCCATCCTCATCACGGCATGCATAATCATCTGGGCTTACGATCGAGGAAGCAAAGGAGTTAAACTATTTGATTTAATTCTTAAAATCATGGTTGCACTCGTGGTTCTTTCCTTTTTTGGAGTAGTAATCAGCATGGGTGTCGCAGGCGAATTACCTTGGAACGAAATTGCGGCGGGCTTTATTCCAAACTTCTCGCTTTTTTATGAACCTGCGGAAGTCTACTCTCCTTTTCTAGAAGGGACTGGCGAATTTCGTTCCTTTTGGGAAAATAAAATCATAAATTTACAAAAAGATGTGATGATTGCAGCAGCTGCAACTGCAGTAGGAATCAACATGACATTCTTTATGCCTTTTGTTCTTCTTAGCCGAAAATGGGGAAGAGAACATAGAGGCCTTGCTAAATTTGATTTATGGACTGCCCTTCTTATTCCCTATGTGGTAGCAACCTCCTGCGTTGTGATTGCAGCCGGCACACAGTTTAACGGAAAACCAGAGTCTGCCTACGAAGATTATGAAAACAGAGTACTGCGCTCTAATTTGGCCAAGGGATATAATGCATTTATTACCGAAAGGCTCGAACTAGAATTAGGCGAAGAAAAATTTGCAAGCTTAGCTCCTGTTCAAAAAAAGGAACTGGGCTCAACCATCCCAGAATCCGACAAGCAAATTGCTGCGATGCTCGTAAAACGAGATGCCCGTGACTTGGCTGAATCCCTGAAATCATTAACGGCAAATGATACCTTGTCCCAAATTATTTTTGGAATCGGAGTAGTCGGTATGGCTCTGTCCACTATTATTATTCTAATGACAATCAATGGTCATGCGATCTGCGAAGTATTAGGAAAACCTCATAAGGGACCTGTATTTTTAGGAGGAGCATACATTGCCGGGATCGGAGTACTAGGTCCCTTTGTTTGGAGCGACGCTGCTTTTTGGCTCGCGGTTCCGACATCAATCCTCGGATTTACTCTAATACCTGTAGCGTATCTCAGTTTCTTTTTGTTGATTAACAGTAAAAAGGTATTAGGGAGAGAAAGACCCAAAGGATTAGGGCGAGTTATATGGAATATAGGCTTGATCCTGTCACTTGGTATTATGGGTACAGCCGCATTTTATGTTGCCTGGAATAAAAGTTGGGGGGATATACAATTTGGTCGAATTGCACTGATTGGCTTTGGTATCCTCCTTCTAATTGGACACTTTGGGCTCCAAAATAAAAAACTTCTTAAAAAAACGGAAGCGATGGATCTCAAGTTTCAACAATTAAAAAAGAAATTAGATTCTATTAAAACTAATTAGAATTAAAAAATTTACTCCTATCGAGAGGCAGGTTTTTGGGTTTCTAACGGTACCCATTTTCTCTGCTCACCGTTCGATCCAATTTTAGAGGCCAAAACCCAAGCTTCTCCAGTTGTGGTATCGAACTTGACCAGCCGTTTATATAAAAATGGTTTCGCATCTTCAGAATAATACTCAGCACTTACAATCTGGTATTTTCCACTCTTACTTGAAAGAGAAGCAAAGCTGGGCGGAGGGGGAATATTCATTGGTAAGCTTGGCCTTATGGAAGGCGAAAGTGCAGGTGGAGAAGATTGCCCCACTACATGAAAGTAAGTTCCGCACAATGCAATACAGGGCATAAGAATACATTTTAATAATTGTTTCATTCCTAATGTATCTAGAATTAAAGTAACAAACATTCAACCTTAGTTGTAAAATTTTTAAGCTTAGATGGGCTGACTGAAGCCGTAGGATGAATCAAGCGGCAGGCAATGAACCAAAAAAAGCCGTCGACCTTGCCCAAGTCGACGGCCAATTTTATAATTGAGCGTATCGCCCAATTAATCCGTGCTTACAATTAACATGAATGAAAACCCTAGCTAGATCAAAAGGAAAAGTTATCTTTTTAGTTTTTTTAGTATTAAAACTACTTCAATGTCAGGTACATTAAGGTTTAATAGAATAGTGCACCAATTAGGCTATATGGAGATAATACCAATTTAATAAGAGCGGAATAACTTAGCACTGCGGGGCAAAAACCACCTAAAGTAACCAAGTTATCTTCAATAGGAGTTAGAATATGGAAAGAGAATATCGAAATTGGCTCACTTAGTAGCAGGTACCTTGATCAAGAGTGTAGTTTATCCGTATGTATTCTGTAGAAATTTATTCTTCCTCTTCTTGAATAAAGACAACCGCTTGGTACCAAAGACCTTCTTCTTTGATTGGTCCCCCTAGGCATTGCCAACGAGCCGATGATCTGAAAATAAATCCTTCGGTATCTTTATATTCCTTTTGAATACTATCATTTACAACCTCACTTAATTCTTTTGCCGAAGATGCTTTAATTACTTTGTACTTCCTTTGAACTGTTATCATTTTATTGAGTTGTTTAATTTAGCCTCATTGACGAAAAAGTATTCATCATTGGTCTTACTCAAACATTTCTAAAAGTTGTCATTAGGATCAATCCTTTTATTGAAAACAGGTTGGTTTTATATTGAATGCTTACATTCGAAAAATTTAAGGTATTTTGTCGTTCTGACTAGACTATCATTGCAAAGATCGAACACGGGCGGCCCAAATCAATATGAATCTTGTAGGTTACACGGCAAATTGAACGAGTTCATTCTCATATATTGATTCCCAATTACGATACATTTATCATTTTTAACAAAAGAAATTTATCTATGTAAAACTGACCATTCCTGTTGATCAATACCTATTGAATCGAATAGCTTTTAGATCATAGTTTTAATAATTTGAATCCAAATCATACAAATCTACAAATAATCAAATATTGTCATTACTTTTGACCCAGAGAATTAATCCTCAATTAGGCACATGAAAAAAACAAATCTATGGTAAGCAAAACTCCACCCAATAAAAAAACTGAGGTACTTTCTGAAAATGATGTTCAATCAATCAGCGACCTAAAAGATACTTTCTCTGCAATCAAAAACGAGCTTGGTAAAGTCATTATTGGGCAAGAAGATGCTATTGAACGGATCTTTCTTTGCATGCTTTCCAAGGGACATTCACTTCTTATGGGAGTGCCCGGTTTAGCCAAAACCCTTCTCGTTAATTCCATTGCCCAGGTAACTTCATTATCTTTTGGACGGATTCAATTTACTCCCGACCTTATGCCCTCTGATGTTACCGGCACCGAGATTCTACAAAATAAAAAAGAGGGAGAAGGAAGGGAATTTGCATTCATCAAGGGTCCCATTTTTGCCAATGTAATCCTCGCGGACGAGATTAACAGAACGCCCCCCAAGACTCAGTCTGCGTTACTGGAGGCAATGCAGGAGAAAAGAGTTACCGTTGCGGGAACCAATCATCAACTCCAAGAACCCTTCTTCGTTCTCGCCACCCAAAACCCAATCGAACAAGAAGGAACATACCCACTTCCCGAAGCCCAATTGGACCGTTTCATGTTTCTTATTCAAATGGATTACCCGACTAGAAATGAAGAAATAGCAATCGCCAAGCACACCACTATTGGGTCCCTACCCAAGCTTAAGAAGATCATTTCTGGTAAGAAACTCAAGGAATTCCAGCAACTTGTTGAGCGCGTCCCCGTACCCGATCATGTCCACGAACTGGCAGTCGACTTGGTTCGCAGAACGAGACCCAACTCCGATGAATCTCCAGCCTGGTTAAAGAAGTTGGTTCAATGGGGTGCCGGACCACGAGCCGTTCAGTATCTAGTAAAGGGAGCAAAGGCACGGGCCGTCCTCGAGGGCAATTATATGACCTCCATGGAGGATGTCGAAAAAGTGGCCAACCCCGTTCTTTCTCACCGGATTCTTACTAATTTCCATGCCCGTTCCGAAGGTATGAACAGTACAGAAGTAGTGGCCCGATTAATCGAAGACGCAAGAAAAGAACAAAGATAAAGGATGGGAAGACGCAAAAAGAGCTACTCTCATTACGTCGATCAAGATTCTCTCTCCCGAATTTCCGGAGAACCACTACTTACGCCCTTCTCCATGGAGGGAAGTATATCCGGACACCATCGAAGTCCCCATAAAGGATCCAGCGTAGAATTTGCAGAGTATCGGGAGTACACCGAGGGAGAGGATCCAAAAAGGATGGACTGGCGGGTGTTTGCCAGGACCGATCGTTATTATCTCAAGGAGTACGAAGCCGAAACAAACCTGAGAGCTCACTTTGCTCTCGACTGCAGCGGTTCGATGAATTTCGGGGATAGCATAAGCAAATTTGAATTTTCAAAAAAACTGCTAAGCACACTCGCATACCTTTATGTCGGTCAGGGAGATGCGGTGGGACTACACACTATCCGAGACCGAAAAACCCAGGTTTTACCCGCCAAAAGAAACCCTTCTCAAATTCAGGAAATCCTGGAAATTATTGGTCCCCTCAAACCAAAAGGCGAAACTCGCCTGGCTGCATCACTTCATGAGATTGCCGAGACCGTACGGATGCGTGCCACGATCTTCGTGGTTTCCGATATGCTTGATGAACCAGAAGAAATTATCGATGCTGTCCTCCATCTTCGAGACCGCAAGCACGAGGTAGTGCTCTTTCATGTATTCGATCCCCAGGAACTTAACTTTACCTTTGACCGACCCACCCGATTTGTGGACATGGAGGGAGGAGGTTCCCTTATTACCGAACCGACTGTTATCCGGGAGGAATATCTCGCCCGTTTAAACGCTCATGTCGATCAACTTGAAAAGGGTTGCCTGGAATCTCAGGCCCGCTATCACCAAGTTCACACGGACAGTCCAATGGTTACAGTAATTGATAATTTTTCGGCCCACCGTATTAGTGGCAAGACAGCATGACTTTCCTTCAACCAATTGCCCTCCTTGGGCTCTTATTGGCTTTCGCCCCGATAATCATTCATCTCCTGAATCTTCTCAGACACCGAACCGTGCCTTGGGCAGCCACCCGCTTCCTTTTCCAAGCCCGAAAGAGTTCTTCGCGTCTATCGAAACTGAAAAGATGGCTCATCCTTCTTGTAAGAGTACTGGCCTTAGCAGCCCTCGCTTTCATGATCGCTCGACCTATGACGGGAGGTGACTCCCTTTTCTCCCTTTCCAATGGCAGCCCGGAAGTACTTGTCCTAGTTCTCGACAGATCCGCGAGTATGGAAACAACTACGGATAAAGATTCCCTGACCAAAAGACAGAAAGCACTCGAAGCCTTTCAATCCTTCGCAAGACCATGGACAGAAAGCCGCCTTGTGGTTCTCGACTCCGCACTGGAGGAACCTTTTTTTATTGATCGTGCTGATTCCTTCAAAGACGAAGCCCTCCAGCGGTTTTTTGGACCGACCGATACAGCGGCCGATCTGCCCGGTACCCTCTCGAAGACCTTGGATTGGTTAAAGGAATCAGGAGTTGGAACAGCCGAGATTCTCGTAGTCTCCGACATGCAAAGCAGTAACTGGGAGCTTGAGCGGAATGCCGATATCATGAGAAAAATAAATCGGACACTTTCTGAAAAGAAGGATTTTTGGAAACTGACTTTTCTGAACATGGCAGACCCACCACCCTACAACTTCAGTGTGACAGTAGATCAAGTTAATCGAATGCCCAACAAGGTTGAACCAGTCTTGAACTTGCGGAAAAAAGGACGAGGAAAAGAGGAAGTTCGATTGACTACCCGAATGAATGGTAAATCCGATCTACTGGAAGTTGAATTGGTATCCCAAAGCGTACTGTGGCGCCCTACCTTTGACCTTAAAAATGAACCGGAGGAAGGATGGATTTCAATCCTCAGTCCAGACGATTTTTGCCAATCTGACAACATCTGCTATCTCACCTATGGCTCTACCGAACCACCGCAGGTTGCGGTACGGGCTTCCAATCCAAGAACCAGCCTAATTCTTCGTTCGGCATCTCAAACCGAACAAGGTGAACTCCCTGATCCTCTCCCCTTAAGCGGTTTCGGAGAGAAGGACTTACTTTCCAGAAAGATTCTCATTCATCAAGGGGAAATCAATTCGAAGGTGGAGACAGTACTCGAGGAATTTGTCATCAAGGGAGGAAGCCTTGTTCTTTTTCCACCCGAGGTAACAAGTTCGGATGGTTCCAAATTACTTTCCTGGAATTCCCTGGAGGAAAAGTTGGAAGATGAAATTTTTCAAGTCAGCAACTGGAGGGAAGATTCTGGACTCCTTACCAATTCATCGGACGGCAACCGGCTACCCCTCGACCGCCTTGCAATCAAAAGACGCAGAACTCCCCAACAAGGAGAGACCCTGGCCTACTATTCCGATGGCAAGCCTTTCCTCTCCTGTCTGACTCTCGGGAAAGGGATTGTCTATTTCTTTTCAACCCTTCCTCTAGATAGTTGGTCGAGTATGTCCGATGGCTATGTCCTCGTCCCTGCCCTACAGCGACTGATCGAGGAGTCCTCCTCCTCCAACTCCTTTATCCAATCGTGGTTCTGCGGAGAGAAGGAATCTAAAGAATCTATTTTATTTGAACCGATTGGAGATGCAAAAGACAAGGTTCCCTATCTCCATGCGGGAATCTACAGGGTTAATGGAAGGCTCACTGCGATCAACCGTCCCAAGAGCGAAAATGACACCTTATTCCTGACAGTAGAACAAATCCTCGAGAAACTCCCGAATATTTCCCCCCGCCTGTTAGAAGACGAGTCTTCCTCCGCTTCAAATGACCGGTCGGAAGCCTGGTCCTTTTTTCTGACCCTTTGCCTCATCCTGCTTTTGGGGGAGGCATTGTTAGGTCAACCGGCATTGGCCCGTGAAAATAAGGCCATTTCGATCAATGCTTGAATTTTTGGACTGGCGACTTACTTGGGATTGGTTCGACCTTTTGCTCGTTCTATTTGTCTTGTCTCTCAGCATATTTCTGTCTTGGCGTACTTGGAATCGTTCTGGAAAAAAGAAAAGTATTCTGGCTCTTGAAATCTTTCGTTTCTTGATCGTGGCCCTGATCCTAATTACCCTGTTCAACCCTGAAAAAGTGAATAAACAGGAAAAGCAGGACCCTCCTGAAATCATCTGCCTGCTCGATGTATCGGAAAGTATGAGTACCCTCGACACCATAGACTCAAACGGTTCCATTGGCTCGCGGATTGAATGGGCACGCAAAGCCATTGATTCGAAATGGAGAAAAAGTCTCGAGCAGAACGCAACCGTAACCCTAACCCCATTTTCATCCGGAGAAGGTACCGGTGCTACTGATCTCGCCCTCGCACTTGAAGAATCCTTAGAAGACGGTGATCACCTTAAGGCGATTCTTTTTCTTTCGGATGGAGACTCAAATACCGGGCCCTCCATTCTTTCGTTGGCCGGAAAATGCCGGGCGGCTTCGGTTCCGGTATACAGTATACAAATCGGTGCTCCCAAACCGCTACCCGATCTTTCACTTGATGATGCATTTGCCCCCTCCTTTGCCTTGCAGGATGAAAAAATTACCATTAATTATCGAGTCAGCAACACCTTCGAAAATCGACGTGAAACAATCCTCAGGCTGTTCGCAAACGACAAACTGGTAACTCAGAAACCCTTACTAATCCGTGCTTCCGAAGACACCGCCGGGAGCATTGCGTGGATGCCTCCAAACGAAGGAAATTATGAGCTAAAAGTCTCAGTGCAAGAGGTTCAAGGTGAAAGCTTACCGGGAAATAACGAAAGGATACTTTCCACTCGGGTTGAAAACAAGATAATCAAAGCTCTTATCGTAGATTCTTTCCCCCGTTGGGAATATCGTTTTTTACGCAACGCTCTGGACAGAGATCCAGGGATTGACATGAAATGCGTTCTTTTTCATCCCGGTATTGCCCCGGGAGAAGGAAAGGGATATCTCCCCGGTTTCCCGAACACCAAAGATGAACTCGCTTCATTCGATGTCGTTTTTCTCGGCGATGTGGGACTGGGTGAAAACGAACTTAGCGAGGAACAATGTCAAAACCTGGACGAACTCATTCGTCTACAAGCTTCCGGATTGGTTTTCCTTCCTGGGCGCAGAGGAAGGCAATTGACCCTCACTAATTCTCCGATATCCGATCTTTTGCCCATCGTGTACGACCCTCAAAAACCCACTGGTCTCGGAACCTCGAACCAATCGAAGTTGGAGCTGACGGCACGCGGCAAAGATCACTGGCTAACCAACCTCCGAGGAGCTGGAGAACCGGACCGGCAATTTTGGGATAAACTTCCCGGGTTTCATTGGTCTGCCATAGTAAGCAAAAGTAGACCAGGCTCCGAGGTGTTGGCCGTTCATTCCAATTTCCGTAACGACTGGGGACGTATGCCCACCCTGGCCATCCGCTATGCCGGAGCCGGAAAAACTCTCTTTCTAGGCAGTGACGGAGCGTGGCGATGGAGACGGGGAGTCGAAGACAAATACCACTACCGTTTCTGGAGCCAAGTCGTACGTTGGATGGCCCACGGGAGATATTTGGCAGAAAAAGAAGGCATTCGTTTGATCCCCGATCCGGAGAGGCCAAAGTCCGGAGAAAATGTTTTTGTCCGCTGTATTGTCTTGGATAAAGCCGGTTTTCCTTTGGAGGATGGTGAGGTAGACGGTGTAATTATTCATCCGAGGGGACAAAGAGAAAGCCTTCGCTTCACAGCTGACGAAGAAGGACCGGGCGTATATCTCACCTCCTTCAAGGCCCGGGAACCAGGAGATCTTCGCATGGAGGTCAAGACTTTCCCTGCAGAAAGAGAGTTAGGCATGACCCTTAAAGTTGAAAGGCAAATGAAAGAGAAACTAGGTCAACCGGTAGTCTCACGCGACTTACTCCAGCTAGCCCGATTAACGGGAGGGAAATCTGTAAACTATCAAGAGTATGAGGAGGTAACCCAAGCACTTTCCTTTCTTCCCGCCCCCCAAGCCGTAATTCAAATCCATAGGCTTCGTACCGATACCGCGTGGGGACTTTTTCTCTTTGGATTACTAGTAATTTACTGGACGGGGCGCAAACTGGCAGGGATGATTTAACAAGATGAATGAATTGAACAGACAAAGTAGAGAATTACCTCAAGCAATGAGAGATGACTCCCTGCCCTCATCCCTGATTGAATCTCTTACCAACCTGAAAAAGCTCTCCCGTAAAATCTTTTCGATCAAGTTCGGATCTCTTTTACTGGTTTCTCTCTGCATATCCTGGTTGGGTCTTTTTATTTCAGACCGGTTATGGGATACCCCCATTGGCGTTCGATTACTAGTAAGTTGTTCGGGATGGCTTGGGGCGATTTTATTCGCCTGGATGATCCGTAGAAATGCCTTTTTGAAATCCACTTCCCCCCAATGGCTCGCGAGGCAAGTGAGAGCGAAGTTCGGTGGACCGGGCGATCGTTTTTTAGGGATCATTGAATTGGCGGAAAAAAGGAATACAGATTCCCCCCACTATTCCGAATCTCTTTATAAAGCCGCCCTTCAACGGGTCGAAAAAGAGATCTCGCACCTATCCCTTTCGGAGACCTTTGACCGACAGCCAGTTAGACGTGCCGGCGTTGCGGCAATACTTTGCCTGTTCGCCACACTCGCCTGCTTCTATACTTACCCCGGACTAGCCCTAAACGCCTCAATGCGATGGGCCTCTCCCTGGTCAAACCTCCAGCGTAAGACCCTCACTCGATTTTCCGAAGTTCCCTCAACTCTTTATATCGCAAAAGGTGAAACAAGCACCCTTCGGCTTACCTTGGCCGATGATTCAGAAAAAAAACCCGAGGAAATTCAACTGAATGGTGCCAATGCTCTTATCCTCAAGGCCGACAGGAAGGATAATCTTTATAAATTCCTCATACCGGGCCAGCAAAAAACGAGGAGATTAAAACTCACGGCCGGAGACTACAGAGGTGAAATAACCTTGGTTCCTCTTGCACGGCCAAGCATAGTAGTATCCCAGGCAACAGTTTCTTATCCTCAATACCTCGCCCTCTCCGATTATAGAACCGATGCATTTACGAAATTAGTCTCCTTCCCCATTGGTTCCGATTTGATTATCAAAGGTCAAACGGACCGGGAACTCTCGAATGTCACTGCTTCCTCCGACACCGGTCCGCTTGACTCGGAAAAAAGTAAGGATTCGTTCCTCATTCGATTGAACGATGTGGAGGAGGACCAATCGGTGGAAATTGGCTTCATTGATCAGTTTGGTCTCAAACCAAAACAAAATCACTTCATTGATTTACTTGCTCTGCCAGATGCTCCTCCAACCGTTAATATCAGTAAATTACCACCCGAATCTTCCATCCTCCTGTTCGAGACCAAGACCCTGGAGATCATGGCAAAGGACGACTTCGGGGTAGCCGAGAGTCGCCTAAAAATGAAAGCCATCCGTGGGAATGACCTCCTCATCGAAAGCACACTTTATGTCCAAACTGAAAAAGAAAGTAACCTTACCGTAACCAACTTTAATTTCCCCTTCGATCCAAGACTCTTTACACTCCAAGACGGAGATATCGCAGAATTCAGTGCGCAAGTCCTCGACCGGATGCCAGGTCGGGAATTGAGCTCGTCCCGAACAGTAAGGTTTTTCGTCGTAGGTCCCGAAAAGCATGCCCAACTCATTCGGGAAAATATGGAGGCAATTATTTCACGCACTTCCGAAATTGCTCGTGAACAGGAAAGCCTACTGATGGAAACAATCGAAATCGAAGAGTTGGTGGAAGACAGTAAAGAATCACTCGATCCGAAGACGGAGCAAAAACTTTCAAAATTAGCCGACATGCAAAGAACGAATTCACGCAACCTAAGAAATAATGCGGAAGAAGGAATGAAGGTGCTAGAGGAGGCAGCAAGAAATCCGGTCTTTGATCAGGAAGCCCTGGAGGATTTTGGAGAAACTCTTGAAAAGATGAAAGGCGTCGCCTCCAGTAAGATGAGTCCCGCCAGTTCAAAAATGAACCTGGCCCAAGTATCCAATCCCTCCTCGGCCTCGGAATCACTCGCCGAAGCCGAACAACTCGAACGCGAAGCGATTAGCGAACTTCAGGAAATACTGGCTGACAGTTCGGAACAACTCGACAGGCTCGAAGCACTCAATTTTGCCCAACGCCTTCGAAAGGTGGAACAGACCGAAAAGAACTTGACCAAGGGAATACTCAAAATTCTACCCGCATCCATTGGAGCAAATATTGAACTACTAACACCAAAGGTTTCAAAAGAAAAAGACCGGATGGAAATGCTCCAATTCGATACCCATTTGGAAGCGGGAGAAATTCAAAAGGAAATTAGCCGGTTTCATGAAAGAACGGGCACAGAGGTTTATGGAGAAGTAAGCAAACTGATGGAGAAAGAAAAGACAGAAAGTGGATTACTGATGGTCTCGCACAAAATTGAACGCAATGTAGCTTTCGAGGCTATGGACGCCCTCGAATTATGGGAAGAGAAATTCAAAGTGTGGGCAGACATGCTCGATGCACAAATCTCTCCGTCGGGGAGCGGCTCGGGGCAAGGCCAAGGAGAGGGAATGGGAAAAGAAATCACAGAACAAATCCTCGCTCTTTTGAGAATCCGCGATGGTCAAGGAGATATTATTAAGAAGACTCAAGTCGTTGACAGCGGTAACTTTAAAGCAAAGCGTGAAAACTGGACAAATACCCTCAACGATCAACAGCTAGAACTCATGCTTGATCTGACCGATGTTCAAATCGAGCTCGCCGAGGAAAGTCTCAATCCCCTATTTGACGATACCCATACCGCAATGTCCGAATCGGCTATCGGGTTAAAAAAAGGCGAAGCAGGAGAAGTAACACAAAAAGCCCAAACTCAATCCAAGGAGATCATAACCGACCTAATCAACCTAATTTTGGAGACGAACAACTCCCCACAATCGAGTACTCAGGGACTCAGCATAACGGCGATGCAGTTCCTAATGCAGCAACTAGGACAGGGAGGTGAAGGAAAAGCCCCGGTCATGACGGCCGGAAAATCAGGAGGAGGTTCGAACCAAGGAGGAACGAGTGACCGCGAACTTGGTGAAAACGCAGGTGAAGTCCTAAACTTACCTAAAGACTCCCGGAAATCTAAGAAAAGCGGTGGGATGTCCCAATCCCCTCCCCCTGAGTTCAAAAAAATTATGGAAAATTATTTTAGGAGTATAGAAGAATGAAGAGAAAACTTTCGCTTTCACTACTCATTTATTCCTCGCTGTTCTGCCCACTGGTCGGACAGGACCTTTTCGAACAATCAAATGATTTACTCGTTCGAGAGATTGACGAAACATACCGAAAAGGTCTTGAGTTTCTAGCCGAAAGCCAAGAAGAGAGAGGTTACTGGACGGACAGTTCCTATGGTTCCCAACCAGGAGTGGTAGGAATGGCGATCCTCGCCTTTCTAGCCCGCGGTGATGATCCGGAGTTTGGACCCTACCGCATTCATGTCAAAAGAGCCATGGATGCCCTACTCAAAGATCAGAATCAGAAAACTGGTTACATAGGCAACTCCATGTATAATCACGGATTTGCCACTCTTGCATTGGCGGAAGCTTATGGGCTCACCAATGATCTCAGGCTTGGACCTGCTCTCGAAAAAGCGACCAAGTTAATCATTTCCTCTCAAAAATCTAACTCAAAAGGAGGCTGGAGATACAGTCCTGAAAGCCAGGATGCAGACACTACCGTTTCGGGTGCTCAGTTGGTAGCTTTATTTGCGGCCCGAAATGCAGGAATAAAAGTACCCGAAGAGTCCATTGATAAGGGGAAGGCCTTCCTGCTCTCCTGTCAGGATTCAAACGGTGGCTTTGGATACACGACTGCAAGTGGGGCCAATCTGCCCCGATCAGCCATTGGCTCACTCATTTTATCCTTGGCCAAGGACACCAATACGGATGCATACCGCAATTCGGTCGATTACCTCAAGAAAAATTCACCGTTCGGGGACCAGGGTCACAAATACTACAGCCTTTATTACACCTCACAAGCAATGTTCAGGGCGAGCCCATCCATGTGGAACTCATGGAATTCTCAAAACTTCAAACTGCTTCAGTCCACACAAACAGAGAACGGTTCATGGAATGGGAATTACGGAAAGACATTCGCCACTACCGCAGCACTTCTTTCCCTCGCCTTGAATTATCGCTATCTTCCCATTTACGAAAGATGAACCTGCAGATCACTCCTTTTTTAATTTTTTGTTTTTGGATTGGAATCGTTCAATTATTTGCACTCGACCCAGTTACCTCGGACCACTTCCTTTTACCTACCGACTCCAATCAAACAGAACAAAAAAAGATCAATCGAATTGGAGAAGAAAAAATTCGCCTCTCTGATGATTCCGAGCTCACTGGATATTTAATTAGACTCGATGCCGAGCAAAATTTATTTTGGCAAAATAAATCGATTTCGGGAGAAATTAATTTTGATTATAAATCAGTTTCAAACATTTTTTTTAATCGGTCTAGTCCTCCTAAAAAAGTAATATCCAAAAAAGAAAAGGCACTACGGTTATACTTCAAAAACGGAGATAAGTTGAAATGTAATTTTATTGAATTAACCAAAAATCACCTGCTAGTAGAGACGGGGTTCTCCGATCCGATCAAGGCCCCAATTGATGCTATTCAAAAATTGGAATTTCTTCCCACTACCCATGAATCTCTTTTCGATCCTTCAATGGGAATGGAAAAATGGAAGAAAAGTAATAGTAAATCATGGTCCTATGAAGATGGGGATTTTGTATCCATATTTTCAGGTAGTACCGGCAAGTCACTACCCAGAAAAGATGTCATCGAAATCGAATTTGATGCGGAATGGGAACGGTCTTTTTATCTAGCCTTGAGAATTTTTTCCGATTCTGATGGGTCAAGTTATGGAAATGTTGGCTACCATCTCTCTTTTTCAAATAACAGGATTAATCTACAGGCAAACAAGAGGATAAAAGGCCGAATAATCAGAGAAACGTTAGGCTCATTAATAGTCCAGGAAATGATTAATCAAAAGAAAGTAAACATTTCATTACTGGCACACCGTGGAAAAAAAGAATTTATCATTTTCATCAATGGGAAACAGGTGGCCCATTGGAAGGATTCAACTGAAGATTTCCAACCCGATGGAGATGGGATTCTTTTTATCAATCAGGGTGGAAATTCATATATCCGGCTAAAGGAAGTAAATATTGCCGGTTGGAATGGTTCCTTTTTCCCTTCAAAGGAAAAGGAGATGCCTGCTCCCAAAAATTCAAATTATATTGTCTTCACGAACGGTGACTCCACGATTTTGAATTCAATTTCAGGAGAAGAAAATGCCTTTTCTCTCGGTACAAAAAGAGGGGTATTCAGTCTTCCCTTGAGCCGTGTTCAAAGTGTTCATTTCAATAAGGAATCTCTCCTGCCCCAAGCCGAAAAATCGAAAGAGCAAATTTTGCTTACTCAATCTCTCGGTCAGATAAGTTGTAATATTTTATCCATTTCAAAGGAGACTTTACATGCTGTTCATCCAGATTTTGGAAAATTCAAGATTTCTCTGGATACTGTTCAACAAATGAAATGTAATCAACATTTACTTAGACTGCGTAACTACTTAGGTAAAATTGATGAAGCCCAAAAAGCCCTCAATAAACAAAACCCGGAACTTGCCCTTTCCATTCTGGATTCCCAACCCAAAGACTTACGATCCTGGTATTGGTCAAGACTTTCGTTTCTCGCCAAATGCATGCAGTCCAAAGAAATCCTAAGTTTTTCCCCACATCCAGAGAAAGGGCTTTTTTCCGCATCCTTCGCAGGTAATGAAGATACGGTTCTTACTCTGTGTAAAGAAGGAGAATATGCCTTGTGGAGCGGGCATGCAAAGTTGGCTTCAGGTTCTTTCTCCGATCCCGCGAAGTTCCCCAATGAAGTGGGTCGTTTTTCCAATGAGGCACAACGCGCCGTTACTCTCTCGAATCCCTACTGGATCGGGCAAACAGAAATCACTCAGGAACAATACGAAATTGTCACATCTAAAAATCCAAGTCTCGACAAAAATAGTTCATTCCCCGTGGTATGTTCATGGTTCGACGCACAAAAATTTTGCAAAGAATTAAATAAACAACAAAAACCGCCCACGGGGTATATTTGGAGATTGCCCACAGAGGCGGAGTGGGAACTTGCCTGCCGTGCCGGCAGCGATGGCCCCTACTGTGAAAGTATAGTAGGACCAATGAACCACGATGTGGAACTCAGTGAAAAACACCTTGATCAATACGGCTGGTTTGCCGGTAATTCCGGAAATAAGATTCATCCAGTTAAACAAAAGCTTCCAAATTCACTTGGACTTTATGACATGCATGGAAATGTTTGGGAATGGTGTCTCGACTCAACACAGAGTGAAAAGGTAAATATGCTTGAACAACGAGTTTCGGGGGAAATTAATCCTTTCTCTACCACCGGAAATTGGAAAACCTTACGCGGCGGTTGTTACGATGTAAAGGCTGACCGTTGTCGTTCAGCTTATCGGGGAGCGAATGCACCTTCAATTGTACAGGGTGACCGTGGATTCCGTATCGTTCTAGGTCCGATTCTTAATTACGAAGGAAATTCAACCAGAAATGAATTTTCCAATAAGACTATAGGCTTCGATCAATTCAAACTTACTCTTCTCCCTATTTTACCAAAAACTTTTTTGATGGGAAGTCCGGGTATGCTATCCTCACCCAAGGCAATCACCCGGGCATTTGGAAATGAATTCATTACCGGTTCGAGTGATGGAGTAGTAGGAATTACCGATTTTTCAGGTCGACCGTTGGAGCAAATTGCCGACCTCAATTCATCGATTACCAGTATTGATGCAACCACAGATAAGCAGTGGATCCTTGCGGGGTGTGCAAATGGAGAGGTGTACTTGTTTGATGGAAAATCACTGAAATTAAAACATAAGCTCACGCAGCATACCTTCGCGGTAACCAGTTCGGTATTTGCTCCGAACGGTCGGAGTTTTTCGACTTCTGGGTTGGATGGTAAATTGCATACTTACCGCCTGCCCAAAGCAGATAAAAAATGGTCGGTCTACGGAACCGATCACAATACCAGTTTCGATTTCCTCGAATACAATTCTGATGGGTCGAGAATTCTGACATCCGGGTTGGGCGTGCTTCCCAAATTATTTAATGCTCATAACGGAAAGGAAATTAAGTTAAACCCATTTCCGTATATTGGATGCGTGAAAAGCCGATTTTTTCCGAATGAGGAATCTTTTGTCTCTGTCACGCAATCGGGAATGTTGCTGTTTACCGAAACTAGCCGCGGACTGGTTTATCAGATTGTAAAATTAAACCTGAAAAACATTATTGATTTTTCATTCTCCCCCTATGGAAAAAGAATCATTTTCTCGACAAGTGAAGGAATTTGTTCAGTTAGAAAGACTCCCATCATTAATAATATTTGTATTCAGGACGAAACGAAAGGATTCAAACAATCTCCCGATTTCTTCTTTGCTTTAGCCGATAAAACTGAGCCCTATTCAAAACAACTGCCAGACTTCCTCACAGATTTTGACGCTCCTGTTGAACCTGACTTTTCAAAAAAAGGATATCGACTTTCCCCCGATAAAAAGCTCGTACTGACCACACTTGATGGAGCCCTGCGATTGTGGTGTTTTGAAACGGGTCAGTGGATCTCTACTCTTGGAGATCAACTTATTTCTCCGTTTGTTGATTGCGCATTTTCACCCGACGGAAGCCTTATCGTAGCAAAGCTTAAAACGAATGAATTGCTCATTTATCCTACCACTATTCCTCCTGCTTTGAGTAGTCCTGAATATAAAGTATTTAACCAAGTCGAATCTTGGTTTGATTAACTTCATAAAATCGAAAATTTATTTTAAGGTTGTATCGAGATTTGCAAGTGATACCTATTAATCATTGCCCAATCTTTGCTCAAATAATTTTACTACAGTGAAAACAAAAGTTCGCATACAATTCGTATCTGTTTTTGGACTACCTTTTCTTTTTTTCTTGTTACTAGGTTGCTGGGGAAGTTCCCCCACTGCATTGCCTGATGCTCCCCCACCCTATCCGGACTCACCGTTTCCACAAGGAAGTCAAACTGGTACTTATTCCCCACCACCTTCGCCAGACCCGTACGGTAGAAACTACGAAAATAGAGAAAAAACAAGAGCTCGGGACTACTCAAAAAAGAATTCAGCCTCAAAGCAGTCTCGCCCCTATGACAATCTTTATAGCATTGAAGCGATTGGTACTATTTGGGTTTTAATACAAGATAAATTCGGTAATGAGTTACAATGGGTAAGCTTAATGGCAGGAGACAAAATCCCCATAAATCATAATGGTCCACTCACTATCACATGTTCATCAGGGGAGTCGCTTAAGATTACCGACCCTAAGGGCAAACTCTTTAAACCAGCAGGTTTAAAAAAAGGGATTACAATAATTCGCCTGCCTTAATTAAAATTGCTCGAACAAGAATTCAATTTGTTTGATTAATTTTTCGGAAATCAAAATTCAAATATTTTCTTGGTGTTTTGTTCCTGTAAAAGCTCAGGAGGCAATTGCTCTAGTCTAATATTTACATAAGCACAAAGTCCTTTGAGAAACTTAAAGGAAATTAAACTCCACCCATACACTTCATCGGTTGTTTCATCAAATACTGGTCTTCGATAATCCCAAAGATAACCATTTCCTCCATCTAAGCTTTTACCGTCCGGTTCTCCCATTAGTTCCTGAATTTCAATTCTATTTCTCCCTAAAGATAAAGCCTCCAAATTACTTTTTCGATAGACAACCTTATACTCTGGCTTTTCCAATTGGACTGCTTGGGGTTCCGCAATGTTTTCTCTAGATTGATTACCCACCGAACGGGTGTATTCAACCTGCGTACAAGATCCAACGACAAGTAGACAAGTGAAAACAAAAAAAGGATAAATCAAAAATTTCATTATCTACTGTAAATAAACAATATGATTAAGGGCAACATTGGAAAATTGCCAAAAAATTAAGATTTAGGAGGCTTTATAGTGATTAAAACCTAAATTAAATTGGCGGAGAGAACGGGATTCGAACCCGTGGAGGGACTATTAGCCCCTCACCGGTTTAGCAAACCAGCGCATTCGACCACTCTGCCATCTCTCCTAATAATATTTTGATAAACTTTTATCAGTTGCAATGCAATGAGAATAAATTTTGTAGAATAAGAGGTTTACTTATGCGCATTCATAAGCTGTAAAGTTTTCAAGTTCTTTTTCGCAATTTCGTCTCCACCTTGAGCAGCTCGGGAAAACCATTCAAGTGATTTTTGGGTATCTTTTTGAACTCCTTTGCCCCGTAAATACATAATGCCTAGGTAGCGAGCAGATTCTGGATTTCCACGATTAGCAGACTGAAGAAATAATGGATAGGCACGATTCGGATCAACACTTACACCGCGCCCAAAATAATACTTCTTCGCCATTTCCAAATCATCATTAGGAATATTGGACGATCGTAATCTTGATGTAGGTTTCTGTTGATTTGGAGAAGGTGAAAAAGAGGAATCTGGTAATTCTGGTGGCTTAGGCAAAACAGAAGGTTGATTATCAGATTTCACATTATCATAAATCGAGGGCAATCGGTTAAGAGTCGGTTTAAATTCAGTAGTTGCAGTTTCAGCTGTGCTAATTATCGAAGGATCCGGAGGTAAAGGAGGCGGTTCATTATAGGAGGGATTAGTAGGTGAAGGAACCGAATTATCAGACTGCTGCATTAAAGATTGAGTATTTCCAGTCGTTTGGTTCGCCAAAAGTTGTTCGTATTCATAAATTTTTTCCGAGGCATTTTCTCGATCTTGCAGAAGAGCCAAATTCGCATAGCGAAGTGCGAGATCAATCTTTGCAGGTCCAGTCAGACCGTAGGCATAAAAATGGGCCACAATTAATTGAGAAGTGGTATACCCACGGTCGGCGGCAGCTTGAAAGTGAACTAAGGCCATTTTGTAGTCCTCCTCAACCCCAATTCCTTTAAAATAGCACCTCCCTAAAAAGTGGTGAGCTGCAGGAAGTTGCTTTTTGGCAACTTCTTCAAGAATCGAAACACCTCCAGGTAAGTCTTTTCCAATATTAATATTTTGACCTCCAATTGCATTGGCATGAAGTTTAAGTAAAGCATGTTGCACCGAAGCGGGACCATAGCCAACTATTGATGCACTTGCATAGTGCTTCGCTGCAAATTGTAGGTCTGCACTTAGATTGGGTTCCACCTCTTCCGCTGTAAATATCTCCGCGAGTACATAAGATGCGATTGGGTCACCAGCATTTGCATTTTTTACCACCATACCATCCGGGTCTTTAAAGACATTATTATAGTAGCTATTCACTTTTTCTGCATTGGGCCCGAGAGGTGGAAACCGATGTAGATAACCGATCGTGAAAAGACCGAGCCAATGATTAGTTTCTGTGGATAAATTTGCCCAATAGCTCGCTTTATCAAAAGAAATTTCTAAGCCTTTATCCCCGTGAATATAACAAAGAGCCAAAAATGCCTGGGCATAGGAGTCTCCATCTTGAGCACTCGACTCTAAGTTTTTTAAGTCTGACTCCATCCATTTGCTTCCTTCATTTCCAGAAAGTAAAATGGGTCCAAACAATAGATGAATTAAAAGAAGAATTTTAGGAATGTAGTGCATTGGATATTTTCGACATTTTCTACTTTTTACCTGTAAGTAGGCAAGCTTACTATTTTGAACGCTTTTCAAATTGCTTGCGAGGAAAGAGATAAATTGTTTAACCTTCTGAATCTGCTTTCAACTTTACTCTATCTATGGACTTATCTGATCACTCCCCATCAACCCTGCGTAACCCAGGAAAAGAAACTATTAGGCAATTTGTTATTTATGCCGAAAATAAAGTCGGTTGGCTAAACGACTTTCTTGGCATGTTAAAATCACAGGACATTCATGCCCTGGCGATTTCAGTACTGGACACTACTGATTCAGCCGTTATTCGCCTGGTAACGAATTACCCGAAGGAAACTGCACAACTTCTAAAATCTCGCTCCATCAGTTTTACCGAAAGGAATATTATAGCGGTTGAGATTCAGAATGAAGACTCCCTTCATTTAATAACCCAGTCGCTACTTCACGCAGAAATTAATATCCATTATGTCTACCCCTTTCTTCACCAGCCTAATAATAAGCCGGTACTAGCCTTGGCCATGGAAGACGAAGATATAGGAGAAGAAGCATTGCAAAAGCACGGAATGCGGGTGCTCTCGCTTGATGATTTTACTCGTTAAAGTTGCTTAATAGAGCAGATAAGGCTTAACGGTAGTCTTAAATTGTGCGGAATAAGCATTCCACTCGGCGAGGAATAACTTAGTGTTCACTTGCCCCCCTTCTTTTTCCAAGGCATTCCACCAGGTCTGCGAGCCTACATGTTTATTAAATAGTGCGATTTCTGACTCGCTCGCTTGAGTAAATGGGCTAGGCGTCTGCCATAAGGCAGAAAGTTGCATCATGTAAAAGGGAAGTGCAGTGGGTTGCCAGGAGCTCCAATCGTTAATTATGATATAAACTCCTTCAATCGATTCGCCGTCTGCTTTTTTTATAGTTTTTACCTGAAAAGAAAGTCCAGGAATTTGAAATCGATCTAATTCCGATTTGAGAACAGACGCTTTTTTGCCTTCGTAAGTCAAAAAACGAAAAGGATGTTCCGTACCAATACCGTGTTTAAATTTTCCCATTTGTGCTCCAAGGCCAGTCATAGGGTAACCTGCCACGGAGTCTAAAGTTGGGATATTGGGTGAAGTAGGATGCCAGGAAAGACCAGTTTGTGGCCAGGTCATTTGTCGAGTCCAACCAATCATTGGCACGATAACCAATTTTCCTTTTTTGCGATTCACCTCCTCGGTCTTCAGAACACCAGGCACTTTTTTGGACCACAAAGCCAATTCACCGATTGTCATCCCATGTACAAAGGGGATTTGAAATGCACCCACATAACTCATACAAACTTCATCCATAGAAGGTCCGGCAACCTTTTCCCCTCCCAGTGGGTTTGGTCTATCTAAGACCACTACCTCGACTCCTTCCTCAAAGCAGGCTTCCATAACATATCTCATGCAACTAATATAGGTATAGCAACGAACCCCGACATCTTGCAGGTCAACGACTAAGCTATCAATTTCACTCAGCATTTTTTTCGTGGGTTTACGAAATTTTCCATACAGAGAAAAAACAGGCAATCCTGTCTTTTGATCTATTTTATCGTCTACTGGAACAGACGCTTTTTCGTCGCCATAAATACCATGTTCTGGCCCAAATAAAGCGACTAAGTTGACATCAGATGAGCGAACAAAAACATCCACAGTACTTTCGCCCCTCCCATTTTTTCCTGCCGGGTGAGTTAATAAACCAACTCGCTTTCCTTGAAGAACGGAAAATTTACTCTCTTCCAAGTAATCAATTCCCAATTGAATAGATGGTTCTCTGGCAAAGGATTCGATGCATACCAATAAAAATAGAAAAACTAATTTAAAAAGTGTAATGCCGGAGATCAGTGATTTTTTACTCATTTGAATAGGTTTGATAATTAATGATTATTTAGTAATTTGCGGCTTCTTGTAAAGCTTTGCCAGCACATTGTAGGAAAAAATAGAAATAACCCCAAAGAAAACTCCGATCACTGCTCCACCTACAAACATTGGAGGAAAAGTATCGAGCAATTCCCAAAGATCATTGAGTTTGAAATTCGACCAGTCGTACTCGGAGCTTAAAAGGGGATTTTTCTTACTTTTAAATCCAGCTAGCTCTAAAAGTATTCTTCCAATCTTATAATCAGCAAAGTAAATGGGCCCCATCGTGAAAGGATTTGAAATCCATTGTAAAGCCACAATAACGGGCAGATTAGCACGGGTAAATAGAGCGAGGAAAAATACAATCAGCATTTGAATACCCACTAGGGGAGAAAATGATATTACCATTCCCCAAAAGAGGGCTGGCTTGATTGCCTTTCCTTTAAATGACCATAGGTAAGCTCTTTTATAAGCTGTTTCTGCGAACCATTTTAAAACAGGATAGTTATGAATATTGGATCGCCTGGGAAGTGGACGCATCCAACGCTTGAGTCGACGAATACGTTTAAATCGTAATTCTTGTGCTTCTTGAGATTCAGTAGAATTCACTGATGGAGGGATAAATAGTAGTTTAATTTTTGTTGAAATAAATCGGATGCATTGAGTAAATTTTCTTCTAAAGTGAATTGATCATTCCCGAACGCCTCGATTTTTAAATTAGAAAATTCATTCATACATTTCTTCTTCGCGTCACTATCTACTGAACCTGCTAATAAAATTACATTTTTATTATACCTTGAAGCCATTCGAATGATTTCATAGGGCCCTTTTCCCATTAGTGATGTTTGATCAAATCTTCCTTCTCCAGTTAAAATTAAATCTGCATTTTGAATCGATTTTTCTAAATCAAACCACTTAGAAACAAAGGAAAATCCCGGCACAAACTTAGTATCATATGCGACGCTTAAGCCATACCCAATTCCTCCTGCTGCACCTGTTCCTTCTTCCTCCCTAAAAACCAATGGCTTTTCAAAGGTTTCCGCCAACCGTGCAGACATTATATCCATATTGCTTTCCATTTCGTCTCTTCGACTTATAGATAGTCCTTTTTGGGGACCAAATTGAAAGGTGGCTCCCCCCTCTCCCAATAATTGATTAGTCACATCGCAGGCAATACGAATGGATGGGAGTGTTACAAGTTTCTCAGGGCAAATAGTTCGTATTCTACCCCAACTTTCTGGGTTAGGGAAAAAAATAGGTTGATTTTCTTGGTCTAAAAACCGAACCCCTAAACTACTCAGTGCACCCAAGCCCATATCATTTGTCGCACTTCCACCAATCCCTAAAATTATTGCACTTACCTTTAAAGAGGCAACTTCAGCAAGTAACTGCCCTACCCCAACCGTTGAAGTTAACCATGGATTTCGCTTTTCTGGTGGTAAGTCAGATAAGCCAGCAATTGAAGACATTTCAATTACTGCATAGTTACCATGGTCCGGTAAATCTGCAAACTCGCGAAGATTGGGTTCCAATTTGTCAAATGGAACAATTCCAATTCTTACTTCTTTTTCCTCCCCAATTGAATCGGAAGCCAAAATTGAATGATAAGATCCACTTTTTTGCTCGGTTAATAACTGAGCAAATCCTTCCCCGCCATCAGTTAATGGGGAACACTCAATTTCATGGCTAATAGGTTGTGTGGAAACTACTTTTTGAGCAAGTGCACAGATTTCCCGGGCAGACAGGGAATCCTTGCATTTATCAAAAGCCGCAAGGATACGCATGATATTAACTACCGAATTTCATTATTGGTAGACTCATCAATCAATTTAAAGTTTTCTACATGATAAGTTTCTGCTGCCTCAAAAGTTAATTTCAATCCATAATTTCGCTCCATTCGATCAATCAATTTTGAATCAGGACCCCGTAAGCGTCGTAAAGTGCTAGGATGAAGGAAGATTTTTAAAATCGCTTCTTTTTCAATATTTTCTTCCCTTAATCGACGTACAACGCTGGTAATCTTTCTTTGAATTTCGATACTGACTGCCCGGGGAGATTTAACAATTCCACGACCGGAACAATAAGGGCACGGTTCGTAAATTCCACTTGAATTACTTTCATCATGTCGCTGGCGGGTAATTTGCATAATTCCCAATTGAGAGATGGGGAGAATGTTATGCTTCGCCTTATCATCCGCCATAGAAGATTTCATTTTTTGGAAAACCTTTCTTTGGTCCCCCTTATTTTTCATATCAATGAAATCAATAATTACCAAACCACCCAAGTTTCGCAGTCTCATTTGACGACAAACCTCTGCTGCAGCTTCGATATTGGCCTGTAAGATGAAATTCTTTCCGTCTTTTCTATCTCCTTTATGACTACCGGTATTTACATCAATTGATACCAGTGCCTCCGTTTCCTCCATTACTATCTCACCACCGGAAGGGAGTAAAACTCGTCGCATAAATGTCTGCTCAATTTGACGCTCCACATTAAATCGTTCGAAAATGGGGATTTCTTCATCAAAATGAGTAACTTTTGATTTTGATTTGGGAGAAATTCGCTGAATCGTTTCGATAAGTCTTGTGTAATCCTCTTTTCGGTCAATTTGCACACGATCAATGTCATCTGTGAGAAAATCGCGTGCCGTTAACCCGATCAAATCCGGTTCTTGATATAAAAAGCACGGGCTATCCTGAGACTTCATCTTTGCTTCAATTTCATCCCACTGTTGAAGTAAAAGGTGCAAGTCTCGGTCGAAAAATCGCTCCGGTTTATTCTGGCCGGCTGTTCGTATAATTACTCCCATTCCTTCTCGCAGAGAAAGATTGCTGATAATACGCTTCAAACGACTCCTCTCTGCTTTGTCATCAATTTTTCGCGATATACCACATTGTCCTGCATAGGGCATCATAACTAAAAACCTACCTGCTAATGATAGATTGGTAGTGGTTCGTGGTCCCTTACTCCCAATCTGCCCTTTGGTAATTTGCACAATAATTTCTGAACCGACTGGAAAAACTTTGGGAATTTCCTGAATGGATTTTGCCTCTACCCGATTGTGTGGAGTCTTTCTCTTATTTTCTCGAACGATTTCAATTGAGGGGTCGTTATTGGCACCGGGAAGCATATCCCAATAATGTAAAAACGCATTTTTTTCCTGGCCAATGTTGACAAAAGCGGCCTTCAGTCCAGGTTCTAAGTTTTGAACTTTTCCCTTAAAAATTGCTCCCACCATTCTCTCTTCGTCAAGGCGTTCCACATCAAAGGCCTGTAAAACACCATTCTCAATTAAGGCCACTCGCCTCTCAAGAGCCTCAGTATTGATAATTAATTCTTTATAATCCTGCTTTGTTTCTCTACGAAAAAAAGCGAGTATTCTCTCACGAATCGGGCGTTTTTTAGCTCGCTCTATCGCTTCTTCTCTTAACTTGCATTTATCAATAGAGATAGGTGCAGGCTCCATGGGGGGCAAAGTCAGATCATTTTTGTCTGCCTCAAGCTTTTTTTTCTCTGCTTTCTTGTTGGATCTTCTTCGCTTTGAATAATTAGGTCTACGTTTGGTATTTCTGGCCATTTTTATGATGGATAGAAAACCCGATCGTCCACAGAGTAAAATGTAAGAATGCTAAATTAAGCTTCTTAATCATCTAAATTCCTTTCTGTGTCGATAAACACTCTGAACCAACCCAAGTAAGATAAAACAGGAAATCAAAAATGACCCCCCGTAACTAAGAAAAGGCAACGGTAAACCAGTAATTGGAGTAATGCCAATTGTCATGCCAATGTTAATAAAAACATGGGTCATTAATAGGACAGAAACTCCTATTGCAAGCATTGCCCCAAAACGATCGGACGCCTTGGAAGCTACCTTTAAACAACCAAAGATAAGAAGGAAGTATGCAGCAATTGCTGTCATTCCTCCTACAAATCCAGATTCTTCTGCTAGCACCGCAAAAATAAAATCGTTGTGTGCGACGGCAGAGGGTAGATATCCTAACTTTGCTTGCATGCCATTACCCAAGCCTTTGCCAGATATTCCACCGGTGGCAACAGCAATGAGAGCTTGGATTCGATTCCAATTTGCTCCAATTCCATTTGGGTCCATGACTTCTGGTGCTAGAAAAGTGAGGATGCGTTTACGTTGATAGTCCTTGAGTGGTATGAGAGTTGTATCCTCATAAGCAACAATTGCTTCATTTGGATGCGGGTTCTCGGATTTATATTGATAATAACGAAAAACGTCATAACCCAGCACACCAATTATCACTACAAACAGAAGAGCTGTAGCAACAAAAAACCGATAAGGTATGCGGGCGACGTACAAAATTGAAAATGCTATTGGTGGAAAAACTAATGTTGATCCTAAGTCAGGTTGCTTGAAAATCAAGAACATTGGACAGACAAAGCAAAATCCAAGTTTACAAATTCCCTTAAAAGAGTCTTTTAAATTTCCGATTTCCGACCTCGCCATAATACTGGCACCAAGAATCAGGGTCACAATTTTTGCAAATTCGGATGGCTGTATTTTAAATAGTCCTAAATCTATCCACCTCTGTGCCCCGTATTTTTGGGGCCATAAAAAGACAAGTACCAGAGAAATAACTCCCAATACATAGATAATATGAGCAAATCGCATCCAAAAATGATAATCCACGACAGAGACAATTACATAAATTGAAAAACCAATAATAACCCAAATCACCTGCATTTGCCATTGATTACCTCCCGTGTAGGCCTGAGCAGATCGTATAAAAAGAATGCTCATTGTACAGAGGATTATTAAACTAACCGGAGAGAACATTTCCCACTTGCTTTCAGTCTCTAAGAGATCATCTCTTTTATTGGTACCGGAAGAAAATATTCCTCTTGTTTTCAAGTCCATGGGTCGAGCTTAACGTTAGGGTTCTAAGGAAAGAAAATGAGCTGTTATTTCTTTCCATTCTTCCTCCAGGCTTTCATCTTGCTTAACCGGGCGTGTCGCCCGATTGTACCAATAGGCAGCATTACCTAAATCTCCCTCCAATCGATGGAGGTATGCATGTACCCAATCACCCAGTATAGTACCTTCTTCTTGGGCAATGTCATGTGCTTTTGCCCAATCTCCCTTTTGGACCCACCACAATGCTTTCAAACAATCAGAATAATGAGAATGAGGCTCAGAACAGGAGGAAATATTCCTTACAAATTCATCGAGCTTGATCATTTAGGTTGTTCACTGTTGTTAGTAATAGAAAATATTGAAAAGAATTTCACTAGGGAAATTTTCAAATTATAAACTAATTTATCTAGAAACACCTCGAAGAAAAAGAATCAAGCTGTTACACCGCGCTCCCAAGCCGTCTCCATCGAGTACCGATTGAAACACTATATTGAAACTTTCTTCTATGTTCACGAATGACAAAAGGTAGTTCTACTTTTTTTTCCAATTCAAAATATGGCTTCAAGCATTCCACCAGTTTTTGCTCCGAGTCACCAGAACCGATCCAATTTTCTCTCGGTGTATATTCATTCAACCAGGTAAATGGGGTGGCTAAAAGAAGTTGCCCGCCCGGCTTCACTAATTGTGGAAGTCGATTTAAAAAAAGCGAGGGATCCGGTAATCGACAGATCAAATTGGCTGCATGAACCAAATCAAACTCTTTTAGCTCGGAGGGTAACGAACAGGCATCTGCAACAAAAAATGAAATCTCCTTGCTCGGGTCATACTCTACTTTTGCGACTGCTTTTTGATAGCTGTCCCCTTCCTCTAAATACTCATAAGGGAGTTCCTTATTATCAATTAAAGATCGAGCTGCTGAAATAAAGGAATGGGACAGGTCACAGCCCGCCACTTCGTCACAAAAGCTCGCAATTTCAAATGTAGAACGACCCACGGAACAACCGACATCAAAGGCACGAGTAGTAGTCGAAGAGGGAAGTGAACTGTGGTCGATAAGTTCACGAACAGTACGCACGGGAAACCGAAGACCATTCTGAGGGCCATCCGACCAAGGCATTAACTGATCATCCGATCCGTAGTGAAACAATAAGTATTCACCAAGCAGCTTATTCGACTCGTAAGTGTTATCCATTTTTTTATGAGTTTAACGCATTCGACTCAGCAATCTTGGCAAACTGAGCCTTCAGGCTTGGGTATAAAGATTTATAAATAGGATAATTTCGCTTGTAGGTTTCCAGGTTCGGACCAGGATCCACTGTTTCAATTTTTTGAATAAAAGAGCTACAAGCCTCTTGCACGGTGCCAAATCCACCTACTCCAACCGCGGCAAGTATTGCCGCACCATAAGCTGCACCTTCTAATGCATTCACCATTGCACAAGGAGTGGCAAAAATATCGGCAAGCATTTGTTTCCATAACGCTGAGCGCGAACCGCCCCCAGAAAGTATAATTTCATTTGGATTAACACCCAATTCTTGCATCATGGATAACGAATCATTTAAACCATAGGAGACTCCCTCCAAAACAGCCCGGGTATGATGTTTTTTTTGATGGCGTAAACTCATACCGATAAAGCAACCCCTTGCATACGGGTCTGGATGGGGTGTTCTTTCGCCCGATAAATAAGGAAGAAAAAATAAACCCTCTGAGCCCGCAATTACCTGCTGGGCTTCTTTAGTAAGAGTTTCATAAGCATTCGCACCGCCCTCCTTTTCTATTCTTTGCTCCTCCATTCCAAATTGATTCTTATACCACTGAAAAGAACCTGCTGCAGATAGCATCACTCCCATTACATGCCATTTCCCAGGAACCGCGTGACAAAATGCATGTAATTTACCATTAGGCTCAACGCGGTATTCGTCGCTTTGGGCAAACACAACACCACTCGTTCCCAATGTGACAGAAACTTTGCCCTCTTCCACAATTCCTGAGCCAACAGCTTGAGCCGCACAATCTCCACCACCCGCCACTACAGGGGTTCCTTCAAGCAGACCAGTTAAGGTTGCTGCTTCCGCGGAAATTTTGGCGGAAACTTCAGTTGATTCAGTAACTTCCGGCATCCAAGAGATTGGCCATCCCATGCAATCAAACATTTCTTGTGACCAAGTTCTCTTTCCGACATCTAGTAGAGAGGTTCCTGAAGCATCCGAAACATCAGAAAAAAAGGAACCGGTTAATTTGTAACGAATAAAATCTTTTGGTAAAACTACCTTATCGATCAAAGCAAAAAGGTCTGGTTCGTTTTTTTGGGTCCACAAGATCTTGGGAGCAGTAAAGCCAGGCAAAACGGGATTACCGGTAATACTAAGAATTTTCTTTTGCCCAACTCGTTCGGTAATTTCGTCACACTCCAAATGAGATCGTTGGTCATTCCACATGATACAGGGCCTTAAAACGGAACCTTCTTTGTTCATTGCTACCATACCATGCATTTGGCCGGTAAGTCCAATTCCAGCTATTTCACTAGACTGAACTTTTAAGAGTAGTTCTTTAATTGCTTGTTGCGTTGCTTCCCACCAATCCAGTGGATCGGCCTCGGCCCAAAGTGGTTTTGGGGTTTGAAAAGAGTATTCTGGCACAGAGGTTTTAATTACCCTTCCACCACTATCAATAAGCAATGCCTTAACCGAAGATGTTCCTATATCAATTCCTATATAATACATGTCACAACCCAATTAAATTACTACTGCTTTGGCAATGAGAATGGGCATAAATCAATAAAATTGATAACCATTCATCACAGGATTCACCTTGACAGAATCGAAAAATTATTAATTTTTGGGGGAGTTGTTCATCAACACTTTAACCAAAAACTATAATTCAAGCTTAAGAAAATAGCCGTCATGAAAAACTTTCTAACTCTCGTAAGCATTCTTTCATTAGCACTCTTCGCATCGTGCGGAGGCGGAGCAACTGAAGGAGAAGATTCAAACGCAACTGATGCAAACCCAACTGATGCCGCTTCGCCAGCATCTGAGTAAATTTTTTACAAGAAATTGAAAAAAAGATCACCTTTTGAGTGGTCTTTTTTTTGGCTTCCTGAGAATTACTGAGAAGAAACCTTTTTTTCAGTGGGGAAGTCAAAAGGAAGCTCGGATGTCACCTGTCCGGTCGCTGCCCACTCGGTCCCTCTTCGCAACACTTCTTGAAAGCCAATGCATTTCATGGAATAATCTGCATGCCCCATAGGTGTATGGAAGACTCGACCTTTTCCATAAGAAATTGTCATAATCATGGGTTCATGCTTTTTACTCTTCTCACTGTAAGCAGTGGCTAAGATCTTTACTTTTTCAGCCGGTCCACGCAGGGAATCATAAAGTTCATCTTTACTGTGTAACCACTTTTTTGGCATCCCTTTAGTAATTGAATGTTTAAAATCGCGAACCTGTACTATAAATTCACTCTGAGGACCATGACTTCCCCCACGACCCGGTCTTGGATCTCTGACCAATTTTCCAAAATCATTAAAAAACAGATACGGTCCTGATTTCTCATTGCGCCCACCCCAACCTCCAAGTCCAATCATTTGATTGTATTCTTTCCATTGACCAAATGCATTATTGGCGGCATGAACCACCACAAAAGATCCGCCCTCTTGTACATAATTTATTAAATTTTCCTGCACTTCCTTTGGCCACATTTCCCCGTTGTAATTACTAAGGGTGACATCATAGGAACTAAAATTGGGATTCCACTTTTCCCAATCTAAGGGAGTTGAATTCTTTGCTGGAGAAGTTGATACAGAGACTAAAAAGTTACCTGAGCTTTCTAATGCGTCAACTAATACAGGAGTTGTTGCTTTCCAATTATGATTATTCTGTCCGTCTAAGAGTAAAACTTTTATCTTGGAATACGCAGAACTGTAAAAAAGAAGCGTTAATAGTAAAAGGTAAACGGTTTTCAAATAATTCATCATAATTCAGTTGTTTTGACCTTTGTCATCAATTTCTTTTTCCATCAATCTAATTTCATCCATATCGACAAATTTACTTTTACCTCCCGTCATTGCTGCAATTTCCTCAAGGGGTAATTTGGCACCAGCAGGAGCACCGTATCCTATCGTATAAATTTTAGTACGTCCCTTTTTCTTTTTTATAATATCAACTCCTTGAAATTCCTTTTTCGAGGAACCATCTGTCATGAAATAAATAACATCCGGCTTGGGGTTCATGTAAAAAGCCCATTCGAAAGAATTATCCCATACAGTCCCAAAGGTAAGCGGCGTATCATGAACTGCCTTGATTAGTTTCTTTTTAACAGAAGGAGTAACGGGTGACCACTTGGGTCGAACTGGATTATATCCATCATTAGCTTTCCATCCGGAACCGTTAGATCCACTCCAATTTTTATGCAATGCATTGGCATCTTCTCCTGCTACCCAAGTAGGTCCGGAAAAAAAGATAACCGACACGGAACCCACAGCAGGCAGTTTTTCAATTGCTTTACTTAACTCGCTTCTCATCACTTTGTCTCGCCCCCTCATCGAAGCGGAATAATCAATAATGAAGAGAATCTTATTTGCTTTAGACTTCACTCCCATAAAATTAGATGCAAAGGCTTTGTTAAGAACGGACATATCCACATTCACACTCACATCGCCCATGTTTCCCATTGGGCTCATGGCAATTGCAGGATTAAGGGATTGTGTTTCAATATCAACAATCGGAGCAGCAATTTCTGAAATGGCCTTAGCTTGAAAAGTAAACTTCTGTGATGGCTTTGCCTGCTTTTGCCTCTGCATTAATCTAACTTTTTGCTCCTGCTTCTTGGGTGCCGTGGTGGGTTGTCCGGCATCCGAAAAATCTGATCCCGCATCGTCACTAAGAGGAAGACCCATCATCATGTTCCAAAAAATAGAAAATGTGCAGACCATAAAAAAGAGAGCGAGAAGCAAACTGTTAAGTAATCGGTAATCCCGTAAATACTTAGAGAAGGCACTTTCCAAAGGGACTGTTTCCTGGCGTAGTGTTTCCGTTATCTCTAAGTCGGTCATGGGGCGAATGCGATTGAAGCTCTCATCGTAATTAATATTAGTAGAACTTATCTAACACAATTACAGCCTTATACTTAAGGCAAGGCATTTATTTCACATAAATGCTAATCTGAAAATTGGGCACGTAAAGTTAATCAAAATAAAGACTAGAGGATTCGGCATAGAATAGTAAGGTTCATCTACTAATATTCTGCTAATAGTTCCTATTTCTGGACAAAGAAATTACAGAATTTCTTTAATCAAATGACCGAAGACTTCAGTTAGTCTCATATCCCTGCCACCAAAGCGAAAAGTGCTTTCAGTGTGCTCGATACCCAGTAAATGAAGCATTGTGGCATGCAGATCATGTATTTCATAACGGTTTTCTACCGCCTTGTACCCAAACTCATCGGTGGCTCCAACAGTTATTCCGGGCTTTATTCCTCCGCCTGCAAACCAAGTCGTAAATCCAAAAG